>Ga0268283_1000141_pt1 | contig 70501 bp, 70 predicted proteins | sample saktaG_13_FD_190140 | JGI IMG/M metagenome (GOLD analysis project Ga0268283, IMG submission 190140) | Saline water microbial communities from Sakinaw Lake, British Columbia, Canada - sak_2013_06_06_36m | ecosystem: Environmental > Aquatic > Non-marine Saline and Alkaline > Saline ...
ACAGAGACATCGTCGGAGCGCGTAATATCTTGTTGCGTGCATTGGTAGATAAACCCGACTGTTTCACAGTCGCAGTTAGCGTTTAATAACTTATGTTAGAGAATGTTAAGAAAAAATTATCGGAACATGAAAAGGTTTGTTAAACGCGAGAGCAAATCAGCTCCGTAAATTTTGAAAAATTCACAACAAAAAGAGGATTTAAAAATGACAAATTATTGGATAGTAGGCGCGGCTTTTAGCGGAACAGAAGATGTGTTCGACGGATTCATTGAAGCTGGGATTTGGTACGGGTGGAATCCTAAAGACGACGACCCAGACAAACCAGTCGGCGCACAGGTCATCAAGATGCGCGATCATTTTAGAGCCATTCGCAAGGGCGATAGAATCGCAATCAAAACAAAAAACATCCACGACGGAACAATAAAAATTAGAGCGATTGGGATTGTTAAAGCAGACGCGGACATAGACGCATGGCGGATTTATGTGGATTGGTTGTCTGTTGGCGAAGACGGTGGCAAAGAGATAATCGGGCGAAAAGTAGCTTTAAACGGTATGAAAAGCACAATTTCACCACCATTCAAAAGCATCGGAAACAGTAATCCGCAAGACGACGCTTGGATACAAGAAATTTTCTGCATTTAAAAAGAATTACTTGCCGTTTAAAAGGCGGCAAGTTTTTTTAAACCACACAAAAAGGCATTTATGAAAACGAAAATGAAAATACAAACGATAGCACTATGCGCGGGCAGTTTTTTCGTGTCAGGTTGTTCAAGTCAGCCAGACATTGGCGACATAGACACTCAATTAAAGGCTATGTGGCAACCGTGTGAATTATTAAAAGTTACCGACTTGAAAAAAACAAACGGAATAGACAAAGGAAATACATACGAGTTGGCATACTCATACAAGTTGGAATTTCTTAAAGATACGGATAATTGGTTATCAGACGGCGTTTGTCCAATAATGCAACTCGGAACGCTATTAGGGTACTCAGTGAGAGCGGGGACAAATCCACTTGGTTCACCAGCAGGGGTTCCAATGAAAAGCGGAGCGTTTATTGAGGTCAATGATTTAGCAACCATGGTTAAATCAGAAAAAGGATGGATTTCACAATAAAAACGTTTTTTGGTGTGCTTGTTTATTACACAAAATCAGTCGTTTAATGCCCACGACGTTAAATTTTAGGCAATAAAAAAGCCCGTTTGAAACGGGATTTTTATTTTTAAAACGACGTACCGCTTTTGATTTTACGAACTGTGTTAACCAAATGGTCAACTTCATCATGCGTGTTATAAAACGCAAGTGATGGACGAACCGTAGCTTCCAAACCAAAACGCCGCAAAATTGGTTGGGCGCAATGATGTCCGCTGCGAACCGCAATGCCTACTTTGTTCAATGCTTCACCGACTTCAGAAGTTGTATGACCTTTCAACACAAACGACAACACGCTGGTTTTTTCTTTCGCCGTGCCGATTAAGGTTAAACCATCAATGCGGCGCAACGCTTCAATCGCGTAAGCCAGTAAATCGTGTTCATAAACGGCAATGTTTTGAATGCCAATTTTTTGCACATATTCCAACGCCGCACCTAAACCGACTGCGTCAGCAATGTTTCCCGTTCCTGCTTCAAACTTGGCAGGCGCAGGTTGATAACGTGTATTTTCAAAGGTGACATCTTCAATCATATTGCCGCCACCTTGCCAAGGTTGCGTCGCTTCGAGCAAATCACCTTTGCCATAAACCACGCCAATTCCCGTCGGGCCAAAGATTTTATGACCTGAAAAAACCAGCCAATCACAATCTAAACTTTGCACGTCTGCGCTCAAATGCGACACTGATTGCGCGGCATCGAGCAACACTTTCGCGCCAACACGATGCGCCATTTCAATCATTTCTCGCGCAGGCGTAATCGTTCCGAGTGCGTTGGAAACTTGCGTAAAGGACACCAATTTTGTGTTCGCATTCAGCAATTTTTGATATTCATCGAGCAAAACCTGACCGCTGTCATCGACGGGAGCTACACGCAATTTCGCGCCAGTGACTTCGCACAATTGTTGCCACGGCACGATGTTGGCGTGATGTTCCAACCAAGTAATCACGATTTCGTCGTCTTTGCCGATATTTTGCAAACCCCAACTTTTCGCGACCAAGTTAATCGCTTCGGTCGTGCCACGAACAAAAATAATGTTGTCAGGTGAGGGCGCATTTAAAAACTTCGCCACCGTTTGACGCGCTTTTTCATACGCATCCGTTGAACGTGCCGCCAATTCATGCGCGGCGCGGTGAATGTTAGAATTTTCGTGTTCATAAAAATACGAAATTCGATCAATTACAATTTTCGGTTTTTGCGTGGTCGCTGCGTTATCAAACCAAACGAGCTGATGACCGTTTACGCGCTCATTCAAAATTGGAAAATCACGACGCACTGCATTCACATCAAATGCCGAATGCTGATGTTTTGGCTGATATGTTGTTTCAACTTGCGAAAATGGCTTCGTTTGATTCAAAAAATAAAACGGTGAATCGGTCGTCGCAGAAGCCAGCGGATTAAACGTTTCACGCGGCAACACCAATTTTTGTAATTCTGCCTCATTCGGCAAACTAAATTCTTTTGGTGCCGCAACGGATTGTTGTGGCGCGAAACTGCTCGTGTTTGGCGTAACAAATTGCTGCAAAACAGCGGGCAAATCCGTCGGAAATCCTGCTTGAATCGCACCTAAACGCGAACCATCGCACGGCAATTCAGCAAAAACTTCATTCGCCAATTTCGTCAACTGTTGTTCAATCGTAGCGGTATCTTGCGAATGCTCAGGCGTGAAATTATTTATAGTCATAATAGTTGCCCACTTCGACATTTTCTAACACGCCCAGCGCGTCTTCAGTCAGTACGGCTAATGAACAATAAAGCGAAACCAAATAGGATGCGATGGCTCTGTGGTTGATGCCCATAAAACGTACCGATAAGCCCATGCTTAATTCGCCCGTTAAATTGGGTTGGTATAAACCCACAACGCCTTGACGACTTTCGCCGGTGCGAATCAATAAAATGTTAGTTTTGCCATTGACGACTTTCAATTTATCGCATGGAATTAACGGAATACCGCGCCATGTCAAAAATTGTGAACCAAATAAACTAACCGTTGGTGGCGGTGTGCCACGACGAGTGGCTTCACGACCAAATGCCGCAATCGCTTGTGGATGCGCTAAGAAAAACGCAGGTTCTTTCCAAACACGCGCAATCAATTCGTCCAAATCATCAGGCGTTGGTGAACCCAAAGCGTTGCGTGGTTGAATTCTAAATGCTGGCGCGACGTTGTTTAACAAACCGTATTCGGCGTTGTTAATCAATTCGCTTTCTTGACGTTCTTTAATTGTTTCAATCGTTAAACGTAATTGTTCATTGGTTTGATTATGTGGGCTGCTGTACAAATCCGCGACGCGCGTGTGAACATCAAGCACGGTATTTACAGCATTCAAACGGTATTCACGACCCCATTCGTCATAATCCACAAACGTTTGTGGCAAGATTTTTTCATCCAAGCTTGAACAATCCACCGCTAAATCGGCGGCGTTTTTCACTCTATTGACGCGATAAATACCCGCTTCAACTGGCACCCAATGTAATAAATGGGTCAACCAACGCGGTGTAATCGTTGACAACATCGGAACGGTTTTTGTCGCATTCGACAAGGTACGCGCGGCGACATCGCCTAACGCTGTGTGAGCTTCATGTATATCAGACATTTTTATTTCCTTTGGTAAAATTTGAGTGGTTTGAACGGTTAGTTTCCAACATCTTTTGCCCATCTGTCAAAGTTCGAATGGTTTTAAATCAACGAGTTAAGATTTTTGTTGATTTTGTATAGGTTTAAATTTTTGTGCTGATTTTTTGTCGTTTCGGTGTCACGGGAATACATAACGCGGTGCAATCGGTTTTCATATCAAACACCAACGTCGTCGCCCGTTGCGTAACGTGTCGCATCTCAATATAAGCGAGAATATCCTGCGTTTTAATGACATTTACATGATTAACAGCGCGAATAGATTTAATCGATTCACCGTGTGCGTTAATCCATTGCGAAACCGTAACGTGGCTGCATTGCAACAATCGCCCAATCGAACGAAATCCCAATCCTGCTAAATACAATTGCAAGGCTTGGCGGCGAATATCCAAACCTAACCCACGCTGCGTAACCGTGTGACGATAGCCACATTCTTTGCATAAAAAGCGTTGTTTTTCTTTAATCACGCCGTCTTTAATACACGCCGGAGAATCACATTTTGGACACATTGCCATATTTAAAACTCTATTTTTAGTGACCATTGACGCGCTAACAATATCAATGTGTTAGCAATCAGCCGTTAATTCACTCCGTACCAACGCTTGCGTGATGCAACTATCCGGCGGCACGTCATGCGTTAGCCACACATTTCCGCCAATCACGGAACCGCGCCCAATCGTAATGCGCCCTAAAATCGTCGCACCGGCATAAATCACCACGTCATCTTCCACAATCGGATGCCGCACATTGCCTTTGACTAAACTGCCGTCATCCGCCTGTTCAAAACGTTTCGCGCCAAGTGTGACAGCTTGATATAAACGAACGCGATTTCCAATCACCGTCGTTTCACCAATGACAACACCTGTGCCGTGATCAATGAAAAAACTGTCGCCAATTTCTGCACCTGGGTGAATGTCAATACCCGTGCTGGAATGCGCCAATTCGGTAATCATTCGCGCGGTTAACGGCACGCCCAATTGATACAAAACATGAGCAATTCGTTGATGAATCATGGCGTGAATGCCTGGATAACAAACCAACGCTTCATCGGGTGTTCGGGCAGCAGGATCGCCTTGATAAGCGGCTTGAATATCGGTGTCGAGTAATTTGCGAATGCGGGGCAATTGGGCGGCAAGTCTTTGAACAATCATTTTTGCATCGTATTCTGAAAACTGCGCCACGCCTTTTTGTTCAGCCATGAAATGCAATTCACGGTGAATTTGTTGATACAAATCACGCAACGCATTGTCTAGCGTGTTGCCGACAAAATAATCAATGCCTTCGTCGCGCAAATCGGGACGACCTAAACGGTTTGGAAATAACGCACCACTCAAACCATCTAAAATTTGTGCGAGTGTTTTTCGGTCGGGTAATCGTGGCGGTTTATCAAGGCGGTCGCGTGTTTCAAGTGAATGCACACGAATATCGCGCAATTCTTTAACTAAACTTTTAATGCCCCAATTTTCTTGTTTGTTCATACTTGAAAATCCTTTTAAAAATCATCCACGTTTAACGTTTTTTCGTAATAACTGCCTTCAACAAAATCAAAACCACTTTGCCGCGCTAAAATTTCTGATTTTTGACGATCAATTTGACGCAAAATCCCTTTGCCTTGCGCGTTTGAAATCACTTGTTTTAGAGCGTGTAATTTTTTTAGCGCATTGTTTGAATTTTCATTTTCAATTTGACGCGCAGATAAACTGACGTAATCAGGCGTTAATTTTGAGATGAGTTCAAAAGCGTGTTTGTCCGAAATTAAATGATCAAAACGCAAAGCAATTTGATAGCCGCGTTGCCGATAATTACTCAAACCACGAATCAGCACGTCGTTGTATTTCACATAATTACTGGTCACGGCTAAAACAATGACAATATTTTTAGTCATCAATCCACATTGCTCAATCATGGTTTCAAAATACGCGCCGTGATCTTTTTTGATGCCTAAAATGTGGCGCGGATCAACGTCTAAAAACAGCACTTTGTTGGATTGAGCAAGCGGCAAATAGTTCAGCATGTGAACCGTTCGCGCTAATCGATCAAAGCTGATTACTGATTCAAAATGAATATAGGTTTCACCCGAATTCAAGGCTAAATTTTCAAGTTCATAACTGTGCAAATAAGGCGATTCATTTGCTGAAACTTTGATTTTCACGCTATGACCTGAAACGTTGCTCACATTTGCAATGTGCCGCAGTGGTGAAAAGGTGCTGCTAACTTGGAATGTGTTTAATTGTCCAAAAATACCACTGACAAGATTATTTTCAATAATCAGCGGTCGATAATTTGCCTTGTGTTCGTGTTCAAAACGGTCGTTGAAGTATTCAACTAAATCGATTAAAGCCATGTTTGATTCCTAGTTTCGATAAAAATTTAAACTAGCTTAATCGCCTTTTTCAAACAATGAAAACGGTATTATTCGATAGTTATATCTAAAAATTGGATACCGTTTGACCACGCTCGAAATAATTACCTTCCACCAAATTAAAACCGCTATAACGCGCTAACATTTCAAATTTCTTGGAATCAACATGTCGTAAAATTCCCTGTCCTTGTGTAGCCGAAATCCTATTTTGGAGTATGTGCAATTTTTCAAAAATATTCACATCGCCATTGCTTTCTGCTTCAATTTTTCGTGCGGATAGACTCACATAATCGGGTGCTAATTTGTCGATTAAATCAAAAACATATTTATCCGAAACCAGATTATCGAAACGCAATGCAATTTGATAGCCTAGCTTTCGATAATTACTCAAACCCCGAATCAATGCTTCGCTGTAGCGCACATAATTATTGGTCACTGCTAAGACAATAACCGTGTTTTTAGTCGTTAATCCGCATTGCTCAATCACTGCTTCAAAATACGCGCCGTGGTCTTTTTTGATGCCCAAAATATGGCGCGGATCCACTTCTAAAAATAACACGCTGTCTGATTTTGCTAACCGTAAATAATTCAACATGTGGACGGTTCGTGCCAACCGATCAAAGTTAATCACGGATTCAAAATGAATATAATTATCCCCAGAACTTAACGTTAGATTTTCCATTTCATAACTGTGCAAATGTTGCGATTCGTATGCGGCGACTTTAATTGTTACGGCGTGTCCCGATACATTTTTTGGATTAACAGTTTCTCTTAACGGTGAAAAAACGCTATGGATGCGTAGTTGCCCGAAAACACCATAAACTCGATCATTTTCTACCACGAGTGGACGATATTTGGCGTGGTGTTCACGCTCAAAACGGTTGTTGAAGTATTCAACTAAATCTACTAAAGCCATGTTCTGCTCCTTGTTTTTCGATAAAAATAAAACTTAGCTTAACCGCCTTTTTTAAACAGTGAAAACGGTATTATTCGATTGTGTTATGCGTAAATTCGATAATGAAATGGGCAACAAAAAAAAGCTCAATAACCGTTTAAAAATAAGCGATTATTGAGCTGAGAGGTTTAGGCATGGCGCAATGAGAAAGGTGTAATTATTTACCCGCAGCAACGATTTGATCAAAAATTCCGTCATCAGAAAAATGCTTTTTCTGTGCGACATTCCAACCACCAAAATCTTTATCAATCGTCACTAATTCAATTTTTGGAAATTGTTTGGCGTATTTCGCGGCGATTTCAGAGTCGGTTGGACGATAGAAATTTTTGCCGATAATATCTTGCCCTTCTTTGCTGTACAAATACGTTAAGTATTCAGTAGCAACTTCGGTTGTGCCGTGTTTTCGCGCCACGTCTTCCACCACCGCGACAGGCGGCTCGGTCAAAATACTCAATGATGGCGCGACAATTTGATATTTATCCGCGCCAAATTGACGTAATGCCAAATGCGCTTCGTTTTCCCAAGTGATTAACACATCGCCAATTTCACGTTCGGCAAATGTGGTTGTTGAACCGCGTGCGCCTGTATCTAAAACCGCCGCATTTTTAAATAATTTCGTGACAAATGCTTTGGCAGCAGCTTCGTCATTGTTGTTATGTTTCAACGCATACGCCCACGCGCCTAAATAATTCCAACGTGCGCCGCCTGATGTTTTGGGATTCGGCGTAACAATACTGACGTTTGGTTTAACTAAATCGTCCCAATCTTTAATGCCAAGTGGATTGCCTTTGCGAACCAAAAACACAATTGTTGACGTATACGGCGAGCTGTTATGCGGTAACAAAGTCTGCCAATTTTCAGGAATCAATTTTCGTTTTTGATAAAGTTGATCCACATCGTAACCGACGGCAAGCGTTACAACATCGGCTTCCAAACCTTCTAAAACCGCACGAGTTTGTTTGCCACCACCGCCGTGAGATTGATTCACCGTGACATTATCGCCTGTTTTCGCTTTCCAGTATTTTGCAAATGCCTCGTTGTATTCTTTGTACAATTCGCGCGTCGGGTCATAAGACACATTGAGCAAATTCACGTCTGCCGCGTTCACATTGGATAACGCTGCAAGTGTTAATGCCGCTGATAAAACTAATTGTTTAAATTTTTTCATGATTCAAATTCCTTCAGACGAAACGATTAAAACGATAATTGAAAGCGTGTGGCAAACACTTGTTCAGTCGGACGATCGCCGCCTTTTGCCGCACCGCCATCAAACGAAACTTGTTCATAATCGGCACGAATCAAAGCGTTATTATTCAAATACCAGTTTGCGCCGACTGTCCACGCGCGGGCTTGAGTGGCGGATTTATTGGGGTCAATAAACTCGAAAGTATCGTTATCAACATCCAATTGGCTGTAACGCGCTGCCAGTTGTAACGCGCCCCATTTCCCGTCTAACGGACTAAAAGGCTGTATCGGTTTAATCGCACCAAAACTATTATCTTCACCCGTGACAACGTACGAACCCAACACTTGCCACGCGGTATTATTTTGTTTGATGTTCGCCGCCGCGCCACTTTTGTTGGTACCCGACAAACTTTGTGACGAAACTACATATTCCGCCATCGCACCAAATGGGCCTGAATACCAATAGGCTTGCGGATAAATACGATAGCTGTCGCCGTTCGCAAATACAGGACTTCCTGCGGTTAATGTTTTGGTGTAATCCAAATAATTGTTCCGTCCGATTGGCGTTTGTAATGCTTTAAGTGCTTGATTTGCACTGGTTGGTTTTGCGTAACTTCCCGCCACACCTAAACCCAAACCTTCGAGCCACGAATAGCCTGTGTGTTGAAAAGGATGCGCGAATACTCGCCCGACAAATTCTTTATTGTCGTCGGTATCTTTCGCATTATTATTCGCGCTGCCGTCATCGCCCGCGCCATTAAATACGCCGATTTGGTACGTCAGTTGATTTTTTGTATCAATCGGGCCTGCGACTTTTTCTGCACCGTGACCGGTAAAGTCAAACCCACCGTGTAATTGCACGCCATCATCACGATTGCTGGCTAAATACGTTGGAAAAGCCCGTTCTAAAAATGTGCCGTCCGAATCGCCTTGCAAACGTTCCAAACTCAACGCGGGTTTGAATTTACCGACCAACAAACTGGCGGCGGGATGATACGCATAATCCAAATAAGCGTCGGGTAAAATGTTCGAACTCGACGCAAAATCAGGCATGATTTTGAAATACAAATCGTTATAAACCGACCCTTCAAGCCAAATTCGCGCCTGTTTTAAATCAAAACTATCGGTTAAACCGCTGCTATCTTCGGAATAAGTGCGATTATCCGCTTGCACCGCGCCCCGAATTCGTAATTGATGTTTTTTGTCCGCCGAAGAAATTTTAAATCCTCCTTCACCTGCTTCGATAATCGGCGTTTTTTTCACGTTCGCATCAACCACTTCTTCTTGAACCTCCAATTTGCGCTGCAACAAATGTACTTCGTTGGATAATTTTTTAATTTCGGGGACGGTTTGCGCGGGTGTATTTCCAACGGGTTGTTGTAAATTTGTAACGGCATCGAGTTTTTCTAAACGACTTTCTAATTCACGAAGACGACGCTCTAAGGCTTCGGTTTTAGTTGTGCTGGCATTTTGTGCGACGGCGTGATGATTAGCTGCGTGAATATTTGGCGCGACTAACGCGAAAAAAATCGCGCTAGATAAGACCGTTGGTTTAAAAACTTTCATGATTTTGAATCCTCGATAACGTTTTAAAAGCTATAAAATCTGCAACAGATTTTTGTTTGTCTGCAACAATATTAAAAAAAGTCAGCCGCTTTTGAAAACGATATTTTTAGATATAAATATCGAAAAAATGGATATGGAAACACTCGCTATTGATGAGTATCGATTGTTTTTTGTCAGAAAAAAAACACATTTGATAAATACTCAATAAAAATTGCAAGCCCATCAACGCGCCATTTAATATCACCACATAAGCAAACCACTGGAAAGTGGTGTTCACGATTGGCTCAATTCCAACAAATACGCGCCATAAGCGGTTTTTGACATTTCACCCGCGCGAACTTTTAAATCTTCCGCCGTCAGCCACCGTTATTAAACGCAATTTCTTCCAAACACGCGACTTTCAAGCCTTGGCGATGTTCAATCGTTTGCACAAATTGTCCAGCCTCTAATAAACTGTCATGCGTTCCCGTGTCGAGCCACGCAAAACCACGTCCAAAAATTTCTACATTCAATTTGCCGTCGTTCAAATACGCTTGATTTACCTCGGTGATTTCCAATTCACCGCGTGACGAAGGTTTAATGTTTTTGGCAATTTCAATCACGCGATTATCGTAAAAATACAAACCCGTGATGGCGTAATTGGATTTAGGTTGCGCGGGTTTTTCTTCAATTGAAAGCACTTTGAAATCCGCATCGAATTCCACCACGCCAAACCGTTCCGCGTCTTTCACTTGATAACCAAACACCGTCGCGCCCGTTTCACGTTGCAACGCTTGTTTTAAACTGCCCGAAAAACCTTGCCCGAAGAAAATGTTGTCACCCAAAACCAAACAAGTGTGACTGTCGCCAATAAATTCTTCGCCGATTAAAAACGCTTGCGCCAAGCCGTCGGGTTTGGGTTGCACCGCATATTCAAGCCGCACGCCAAAATCTGAACCATCACCGAGCAGGTTTTTAAAATTTTGTTGATCTTCGGGCGTGGTGATAATCAAAATGTCTCGAATGCCTGCCAACATCAACACCGACAACGGATAATAAATCATCGGTTTGTCATAAACGGGCAAAAGTTGTTTCGACACCGCTTTGGTAATTGGGTGCAATCGTGTTCCCGTTCCTGACGCGCCCCAAAAAATCATCGAATGCAGCCGCCCCGAAGTCAGCGCAATTTGTAACGGTTTTCCCGCCGAAATAATGTGTGGCTGCCCCCGACATAATCCGCTAATTCGTGCGGGCGCATTCGTTCAGCTAAAGGTTGAAAATCTGTGTTCATCAAAAATTCCTTGCTGGTTGAAACCTCGCCCTTTAGGGCGGAAAGGCAGCCACCCGCAACAAGTACGGCGAAGTTGCATTCAATGTGGCTGCCAATTTGGTTGGGGTGTGTGCAGCCCCAACCAAATTATCAAAGCATCCGACCCGATAGGGAGGATTCCTTATGCACGAGTAAGGCTACTTCTTATCAACTAAGGGGTCGTGGCTTTAACAGCTCTAAAAAATACTTTGCTGCTCGATTTAACATTCGTTAGCGTAGTTTTCCACGTTGTTCCAGAAGAAATTTTGATGACTTTCCAGGGTAAAATTCCCGCCTTTTTTGAATTGGCATTGAAATTTTCGATAGGAACTTCTGACTCGCTGGAATAACTATACAAATTATAGCTCACACCTGATTTTAGGTTCGATACCGTTACAGTGAGCGTTAATAAACTAGATTTTGGTCTAGCTGTCGTACCTTCTTTCATATCGGGTTCTGAATTGACATAGGTACTGACACGAACAGGCAGTGTTTCATTTTTCGTATCCATCACACCCGTAATTGCAATGGCATATTTTGTTATGGGGTTGTCGGGCAACGAATAAATATCGCGAATGTCTGCATTTTCGGTTTGCGGGTTTGCTAAAAATGAGCCTATTTCAAGTGAGTAATAATAGGGTGTAGCACTTTTTGGCGTGTAGTAGTTGTCACTAAACACGATGACATCATCCACATAATAGCCATTTTTCAAAGGATAATTTGAACCAAATCCAACAACTGGCACGATGTGATCATATTCGGTATCACCGTTACTTGTATTGGTAAAAATCCCTGTAATAACGGGATGCCCTTGTACGACGTGGCGTTTAATCCAAGCATAAAAATCAGAATTAGAGCTGGTGGATTTTAGTTCGTACGCCAAACGCAAACGTTTTGCTGCCGCTCCATCATTTTTACCCAGTAATAATTGTGAATCTTCGCTGTTTTGTGCAATACCAGGTGACGCAATGTCTCGAACGTCATATTGTGAAAGATATTGACCGTAATAAAGTCCTGCGCTAATCATGGAAACTTCGCCACAATAACCATAATTGGCACCCCATTGAAGACGAGGTGGAATGTCATTTTTTACAGTGTAAGTTGTGCCAATAGACGTTAAATCAAAAGGAACAGAAACCGCCGCGTTCGCATTTTGGCTTATTTCTGCCGTGAGCGATAAGGCTAGAAATGCAGTAAATACGCCAGATTTAAAAAAAGAATAAGTAGAATTTTTTAACATAGTCATTTTATTTCTCGTGGGTTAAATAAATTAAACTTGAACAACTCAATTCCAACAAATACGCGCCATAAGCAGTTTTCGACATTTCATTGCCTCTCATTTTCAAATCTTTCGCCGTCAACCAACCGTTATTAAACGCAATTTCTTCCAAACACGCGACTTTCAAGCCTTGACGGTGTTCAATCGTTTGCACAAATTGCCCCGCTTCCAGCAAACTGTCGTGCGTTCCGGTGTCGAGCCACGCAAAACCACGTCCAAAAATCTCCACATTCAATTCGCCATCGTTCAAATACGCTTGATTTACCTCGGTGATTTCCAATTCACCGCGTGACGAAGGTTTAATGTTTTTGGCAATTTCAATCACCCGATTATCGTAAAAATACAAACCCGTAATGGCGTAATTGGATTTCGGTTGGGCAGGTTTTTCTTCAATCGAAATCACTTTGTTATCCGCATCGAATTCCACCACGCCAAACCGTTCTGCGTCTTTCACTTGATAACCAAACACCGTCGCGCCACTTTCACGCTGTAACGCTTGTTTTAAACTGCCTGAAAAACCTTGTCCGAAGAAAATGTTGTCGCCCAAAACCAAACAAGTGTGACTGTCGCCAATGAATTTTTCGCCTATTAAAAACGCTTGCGCCAAACCGTCGGGTTTCGGTTGCACCGCGTATTCCAGCCGCACGCCAAAATCGGAACCATTGCCCAGCAAGTTTTTAAAATTTTGTTGATCTTCGGGCGTGGTGATAATCAAAATGTCCCGAATTCCCGCCAACATCAACACCGACAACGGGTAATAAATCATCGGTTTGTCATAAACGGGCAAAAGTTGTTTCGACACCGCTTTGGTAATTGGGTGCAACCGTGTTCCCGCGCCACCCGCTAAAATAATGCCTTTCCAATTCATGTTTTTTCGCCTGTCTAATTGTTAAAAATCGAGCGAATTCAATTGCGTTAAACCCAAACGCTCGCGTTGATAACTGCCATCTTGAATATGCTGACACCACACCAAATTGTCCAAATACCATTGCACGGTTTTACGCAAACCCGTTTCAAACGTTTCTTGCGGAGTCCAACCTAATTCACGTTCGATTTTGCTGGCATCAATCGCGTAACGTAAATCGTGACCTGGGCGGTCGGTAACGTAAGTAATTAAATCAGCGTAATTTTTAATGCCGTTTGGTTTATCGGGTTTCAATTCGTCGAGAATGTCACACAGCGTTTGCACGACGGTGAGATTCGCTTTTTCGTTATGCCCGCCAATGTTGTACGTTTCGCCAATCGTGCCTTTCTCCAACACCGTCAACAACGCTCGCGCGTGGTCGTCAACATAAAGCCAATCGCGAATTTGTTGCCCATTGCCATAAACGGGCAACGATTTTCCTTCCAACGCATTTAAAATTACCACGGGAATCAGTTTTTCGGGAAATTGAAAATGCCCGTAATTATTCGAGCAATTCGTGACAATTATCGGCAGCCCGTAAGTCCGATGCCACGCACGAACCAAATGATCCGAACTGGCTTTCGAGGCAGAATACGGCGAACTCGGCGCGTAAGGGGTTGTTTCGGTAAATAAATCATCCGTTCCGTGCAAATCGCCAAACACTTCATCCGTCGAAATATGATGAAAACGAAACGCCGCTTTTTTCGCCGTTTCTAAATTCGCCCAATACTGACGCGCTGCTTCGAGCAACGTGTAAGTGCCAACAATGTTGGTTTCGATAAACGCGGCAGGTTTATCAATGGAACGATCAACGTGTGATTCTGCCGCAAGGTGCATCACCGCATCGGGTTGAAAATCTGCAAAAAGTTGACTGATTTTTTCGCCGTGACAAATATCGGTTTCTGCAAACGCATAACGTGAATTTTCAGCAATTGAAACGAGAGATTCCAAATTTCCCGCATACGTTAATTTATCGACATTTAAAACGCTGTGTTGTGTGTCGTTCATCAAATAACGAATCAACGCCGAACCGATAAAACCTGCGCCGCCTGTGATTAAAATTTTCATTTCAGTTCCTCCAAACAAAGTTTAAGTGTCGTTTCCCATGTCGGCATCGTCAAACCAAAACGTTGCGTTAAACGGTCGGTCGAAAGACGCGAATTCGCTGGACGTTTCGCGGGTGTGGGATAATTGGACGTTGGAATTGGGTGAATCGCACAATTTTGTATTTGTGCCAATTCAACAATTTTTTCCGCGAAACCGTGCCACGAGGTTTCACCCGCGCTGGTTAAATTGAAAATCCCCGATTCAAACGTGTTCGCGCCACGTTCCTGTTGCGCTTGTCGCAAAATAGGCGCGGTGGTTTCGGCAATCAAACGCGCCCACGTTGGCGCACCGATTTGGTCGGCAACAATGTTCAATTTGTCGCGTTCTGCCGCCAATCGTAAAATACTTTTCACAAAATTATTGCCACGCGCCGCAAAAACCCACGTCGTGCGACAAATCAAATAATCCGCGCCACTCGCTTGAATCGCTAACTCGCCCGCGAGTTTGCTTTCACCATAAACGTTTAATGGATTGGTCGCATCGTTTTCAACATAAGGCGTGTCTTTCGTGCCATCAAACACATAATCCGTCGAATAATGAATCAGCAACGCATTCAATTTTTTGGCTTCTTGCGCCAACATCTCAACGGCTTGCGCGTTAATCAAAAAGGCTAAATCACGTTCGGTTTCGGCTTTATCCACCGCCGTATAAGCCGCTGCGTTGACAATTGCATCGGGGCGAATCGTTTGAACTGTTTGGCGCAATTTTTCTAAATCGGTTAAATCCGCTTGTTCACGATTCAACGCCACGACTTCGCCCAGCGGCAGAAGTGTTCGCGCCAATTCCCAACCGACTTGTCCGTTGCTGCCGATTAACAAAATTTTCATGCAAAAACCTCTGCGTCACGCAACGCCAAACCTTCCGCGTCTTTGGCAGACAAAAGTGGTTCGGTAATTCCCCAATCAATACCGATTTCTGGGTCATTCCACCGCACGCAACGTTCAAATTGTGGCGCGTAATAATCGGTGGTTTTATAGAGAAAATCAGCCGTTTCGGATAATACCAAAAAGCCGTGAGCAAATCCCGCAGGCACCCAAAATTGGCGATAATTTTCGCCGCTCAATTCTACGCCGTGCCATTTTCCAAACGTCGGTGATGATTGTCGCAAATCCACCGCGACATCGAAAACGCTACCACTGACGACGCGCACTAATTTCCCTTGCGGGTTTTGAATTTGATAATGCAACCCGCGCAGCACGTTTTTGGCTGAGCGCGAGTGATTGTCTTGAACAAATTGGACATCAAGTCCCGTGAGAGCTTGAAAGGTTTTTTGATTGAAACTTTCTAAGAAAAAACCGCGTGAATCCCCAAAAAGGTTGGGTTCAAAAATAAATAAATCAGGAATGGGCGTTGTGATGAGGTTCATAAAATGCAACGAGAGTGAATGAAAATAAAGCACAACGATACCAGATTTTGGCGTTAATAACTCACGCGAATCCCGACTTCTGCGCTGCGACCCGCTTCGGGCGCAAAATTCCGCAAATATGAAACCGAACTGCGGATATTTTCATCAAGTAAATTTTTACCTTTCGCAAACAGCAGAATTTCCGAATTCGCAAAACTCGCTAGTTTGTATTGCGTGCCGACGTTTAACAGCAAATACGCAGGCGTGGTGGTTTCATTTTCACCCGAATTTGTTTGTGCGTCGCCGCGCGTCAAACGCACATTGCCTGAAAACGCATTTTTTTCGTAACTCAACTGCGTGCCGTAACGCAACGGCGGCATTCTCGGCACGTTTCCACCTTTATCAAACGTGCCGCGCGTGTAATCGCCAAATAAGGTTAAATCCACCGCGCCAAATTTATTATCAAACAATGGAAAAACGGTTTTTGCTTCAAAACCTTTAAAAATCGCGGCTTGTTGCTCGCTGTGTAAAATCGGAAAACATTCGGCACAATCTGTGTTATTTGCTACAAATTCGCCATCTTCCGCGTTAAATAATTGCGCGGAATCACGCTGCTGATAAATGTAATCGCTCACCCAATTATGAAAAAAGTTGAAATCGGCTTGCACCCACGACGCATCAAATTGATAACCCAAATCGACATTATTCGACAATTCTTTTTTCAAATTCGCGTTACCGACTTCATAACTGCGCGTCGCGTGGTGAAAACCGTCCGAAAATAATTCTTGAATTTGCGGCGCACGTTGCGAATGGGTGAACGCTAAACTCAATTTATTTTGCGAATTCATTTGCCACATCGCCGAAGTGGAACCGCTCAACGGAATATAAGAAACATCGTTGCGACCTTCGGGCGTGATTTGCGTTGATTCCACTCGTCCGCCTAATTCATAAGTCACCGCGCCGACTTTGAGCGATTCGACGTTAAAAATGCCGTAAGTTGCAATGTCTGATTTTGGAACGATTTTGCCTTCTTCACCGATGCCTTCAAACGTGCTATTTGTCGATTGAAAGCCGAAAATGCCTTTGTTATTTTTCAAAATCGGCGCGTGTTCGAGTTCAAAACGGCTTTCGTACGACTGATTTAAAAAAGTTGTTCCCGCGACATTGCCATCAAATTCGGTGTGTGCGTAATCGGTGTAACCAAATTTGAGTTTGGCTTTTTCGATAAACGCAAACGGATTATTGAGCTGACTTTTAAAATCGTATTTCGTTTGTTTCATTTCGACGTGAACAGGCGTTTCGCCGTGTCCATCGGGTGGAATGCCGTAATTTCGCTCGGTTTGATTGATTGACGCACCCACTAAACCGACATCGCCAATCATCGAAAAACCTGCGCTGCCGCCACGCGCTCGACTTTGCGTATTGTCCGTGACGCCATAAGAATTTTGTAATTCACCTGCGGGAACAGCGTTAAAACTCGGATCGTGTTGACGCGCTCGCGCTTCATCAATTGCCGCGCCACCAATGCTGGTATTTCCCGCGTCACGATAAAAACCGTCAACGTGATAGGCGAAATTATTTTTGCCACCTTCAACTTTTAACGCGCTTGACGATTCGTCGGTGGCAGAATCGTAACGTTGTTCAGCCGCGCCGCCGATGACTTTGTCGAATTGTTTTTCAGGAATGCGATTGTCAATCACGTTCACAATGCCGCCCATCGCGCCACTGCCATAAAGTAATGTTGAAGGCCCGCGCAACACTTCGACTCGTTCAGCAATAATCGGGTCAACGCCTGTGGCGTGGTCTGCGCTTAAAGATGAGGCATCGTTGTTGCCCAAACTGTTTTGTAATACTTTGACTCGCGAACCCGATTGCCCACGAATCACAGGAATTCCCACGCCTGAACCAAACGATTGATTGGTGACACCGAGTTCATTTTGCAAGGTTTCGCCCAACGTTGAACCGACTTTTGAACGTAATTCTGCGCCGTTTAAAATCGTAATCGGATGCGCGGAATCATCAACCGATTCCACAAACGGTGCGCTGACAATCATATCGTCGAGTTTTTGCACGTTTTCTTCGGCGTAAAGTGGCGCGGCGAAAACTAGCAGACAAACAGGTAAAAAGCGTTTTTTAATAAACATAAAACATCCTTAAAATTGTAAAAATATATTGGGTTTTCAATCAGACAGAAAAACGCAGTTTTTGCATAAAGGCTTCTGCTAAATCGCTCACGTCACCATCCGTAATAAAAACTAAGCGTCCTATTTCGTCGCCAGATTCTCGCGTGGGTAAAAAACTGGTCGGATATAAAACGCCGTTTGCGCCTTGAATAATTAACGGTTCGGGATTTTCAAGCGTGTAAATGATGCCTTTGACACGCACTAATTTTTCACGATAAATCATCATCAAATCGGTTAAAACCGCTTGCAAACGTTTCCATGAAATTCGATTCTCAAATTGCAAACTGATACTTTTAAAACGGTGTGCGGTTAAATCGGTTTGATTATTTTCAGGAACATAATGATTTTTTTGCGGAAAAGCGAATAACAAACTCTGCGACACCGCGCCATGCACGGCGTTTATTTGCGTTGCAGTAGGCGCAAGTTCTTTGAGTTGAAAATGTAACGCATCCATTTGCGATGTTGTCGCTAAATCGGTATGCGTCAAAACAAGCGTATCTGCCCACGCGACTTGTGCTTGCGCTTGTGGAAAACGCGTGAAAACCGCTTCATTTATCGCAGAAACCGTCGCAACCACGCCTTGCAAACGATAACGCGCCGACAACCATTTTTGCGTCAATAAAATATCTAAAACAGGTTCTGGATTCGCTACGCCGCTGGTTTCGATAATCACGCAATCAAACGGTTTTTCGATTTTACTTTCCCACGCCATGCGTAAATTTTTGAGCAATGGCATTAACGCATCACGGGTTTGACAACACAAACAGCCACCGACGAGCGTGACTTTTGGCGAGTTATGTTTTCGCAATAAATCTTGGTCAATCGGCGTGGTACCAAATTCGTTGATAATCACGGCGGTTTTTGGCAAATGATTTAACAATGAATTGAGCAACGTCGTTTTACCGCTGCCCAAAAATCCGCTAATCACAATCACAGGGATTTGTTCGATAACTTTAATTTTTCGTATGACTTGATTCATAAGGTTTGCCACATTGGTGAGACATAAATCGTGCGGTGTCGGTTTGCGTAAAACTCACGTCTTCAACTTGAAAATTAGAGAGTTTTAAATTATAAAATTGGTCGTAATAATCTTGAACGTCACGTTTAATCTGTGGTTCAAACACCGAAATTAACACACACTAACTCGGCAGCTGTCCAAGGCTTCGCTGATGTATTGTTTAGGCAAATCGCGCCCAATAAACACCAACACCGATTGCGGAATTTCATTTTCCCAAACTACGCCCATCGTTTCATCTAAAAGCATGTGAACGCCTTGATAAATCACTTTGCGGTCACAACCTGAAATATGCAAAATGCCTTTGTAACGCAATAAATCATTACCGTAAATTTTAAGCATCACATTCATAAACGCCATAATTTTTGCAGCATCAAACGCCACATCACTGCGATAAACAAACGAGGTAATTCCCGCGTCATGTTCGTGACTAACATCGTCGAGAAAATCAGGTTCAATCTCTAAAATCGTACTCAAATTAAAGCCGCGAATATCCAAAATTTCAGCAATATCTGTTTCACCAAAATGAACGTGTTTAATCGGCGCACGCGCATTGATACCGCGTAATCGCGCTTCTATTTTTGCAACTTCTTCAGCAGTGATTAAATCCGTTTTTGACAATAACAAACGGTCAGCAAAACCGACTTGTTCTTCGGCTTCATGACAATGTTCAAGTTGTGTTAAAGCGTGTTTTGCATCGACAACGGTGATAATTGCATCGAGTAAATAATTGTCTGCAATGTCTTGTTCAACAAAAAAAGTTTGAGCGACAGGCGCAGGATCTGCAAGTCCTGTGGTTTCAATAATCACACGGTCAAAATGCAAGTCACCCGTTTCACGTTTTTGAGCGAGTTCGCCCAAAATCCGTACTAAATCGCCGCGAACCGTGCAGCAAATACAACCGTTATTCATTTCAACAATTTGTTCTTCGCCTTGAATCAACAAATCATTGTCAATCCCTGTTTCGCCAAATTCATTTTCAATAACGGCAATACGTTGTCCGTGTTCTTCGGACAAAATACGATTTAACAACGTCGTTTTTCCCGCACCCAAAAAACCCGTCAAAATAGTGACTGGAATTCGTGAAAAATGGTTTTCTTCTGACATAAAATCTCCTTTAAATAATAATTAAGCAAAATCCAGCGTGAGTAATAATCGACGCGGTGATTTTTCTGATAATTTGGGCGAACGATGCACCGCCCCGTTTTGTTCATTGCCTTCCCATTTCGAACCCTTCAACAAGCCAATTCCGTAAGCGGGCATGGTGCTAATGGCATCCATATCGCCTTTAATTAAACCCGAAACATCATCACTCAAACCGCCCGAACCGCTGCCTAATTTGGCGCGATTGACAAGCGTATCTTGTAAAAATTCCGTGCCAATTCCGCCATAAGTACACACCAATCGACACGGCACATGGTCAACATGAAATTTTGGACACATCGCTTTATCGAGCATTCCAAAACGCAAACCGACATTTTCAAGTTCAAATAAATGTGAAAACACATCAATTAAATGAAGAATATCCGCGCAAAATTCAGCGCAACCTTCGACATGATAAAATTGAGACGGCAAGAATTTTTGTGCGTCAAATGTTTTGACATGGATATTTTCAATCACATTCAATGCGCGAGATTCCGATAATAAATGCTCAATAAATGTTTCAAGTTCATCAGAAACAGCGCGTTTCACCACGCAAATGTTCACGTCAGGTTTATAAATTTCGGTTAAATCCAGTAAATTTTCAGAATAACAAACGGTTGAATCAGTCGATTCAAATTTAACAATCGGCGGTAATGCGCTCATAAATTTTTAAGTAGCTAAGGAGCTAAGGAAGAAGGAATTGTTCAAAAACCACAATCGATTGCATAAACACAATGCCTGACGCGAAAATTGCGGTTTGTCCAAATAAATTACGAAGTGTGGAATGTTGATGCAGCGCGGGAATCATGTCGGTCGCGGCAATGTAAATAAATCCACCCGCTGCAATCGGTAATAAAAATACGAGTGACGACTCCGCGATTTGACTGAGAAATAACGTAAATATCGCGCCTAAAACGACGGTTAATGAGCAGTAAAAATTATACAAAACGGCTTTTTTAGCTGAAAAACCACCGTAAATTAACGCGCCAACGTCGCCAATTTCTTGCGGAATTTCATGCGCGATAATGGCAAACGCCGTTGTTACGCCCAGAATCGGGTCGGTTAAAAAACTGCCTGCAATCAAAACGCCATCGACAAAATTGTGAATCGCATCGCCGACTAAATTCATTTTTGCCATTGGCTGAATTGCGTTCGCGTCCAAATCGGTAAAATCGACGCGGTGATCATGTCGCCAACGCACAATTTTTTCTAATACGAAGAAAACAAAAACACCGATTAACGTTGTGAAACAAACGGTTGAAACGGAACCTTGCCGCGCGACAGCATCGGGAATTAAATGAATAAACGCATCGCCTAAAAGTACGCCGACTGCCAACGCAACTAAATACGGCACGATTTTTTGCAATTTTTCGGGCTTAATCCACAACACAAATAAGCCACTTAACGAGCTAAAACTGACTAAAAGACTTGCGCCAATTACCGCCGCTGGAATATCGGAAGGTAAATTCATGTTGACAACACTTCCATTTCATCGATAAACCAAACAGGAAACTCATCTTTATAATCGCGCCACCCGTTTTCACCTGCGGCAAATTCTTCGTCGGTTAATAAACACGCATTTAATTCGGCAACCGCTTTCGGTTCATCCATATTTTGCCCGATGAAAACCAGTTCTTGCTTGCATTCGTCAAACGATTTTTGCCAACGCCCCGCGCAACCGTGTTGCATGGTGCCGCCTGCTTGTGACCATGAACCTGCCCATTCAAGACGTGACGCTAACCAAAAAAAGCCTTTTGAACGCAATAATGTGCCGTTATCCCATTCGTCACGATGCAAATAATCGTAAAAACGGGTGGTGTGAAAAGGACGTTTTGCCTGAAATACGAAACTCGTAATGCCATATTCTTCGGTTTCAGGTTTGTGCGTGCCGCGTAATTCTTGCAACCAGCCTGCGGCTTGTTCGGCTTTTTCAAAATCAAATTTTTGCGTATTTAAGATTTTTTCTAATGGCACAACGCCCATCATCATGGGAATAATTTCGGCATCACGATTTAAATTTTGTAAAATCGCGGTGAGATTTTCCAATTCGTCGCGGCTGATTAAATCGACTTTTGAAATTAAAATCACGTTGCTGAATTCAATTTGTTCAACCAATAAATCTGAAATGTTGCGCTCGTCTTCATCGCTAATTTCGGCATGAATGTCTTTGAGCGATTGCGATTCTAAATAATCACGCATGAAATTCACCGCATCAACCACCGTCACCAACGTATCTAAACGCGCTAAATCCGACAAACTCACGCCATTTTCATCTCGAAACGTGAACGTTTCCGCAACAGGTAGCGGCTCGGCAATGCCCGTCGATTCGATTAACAAATAATCAAAACGTTGTTCTTGGGCGAGCTGGGTAATTTCAATCAATAAATCTTCGCGCAACGTGCAACAAATACAGCCGTTGCTCATTTCGACTAATTTTTCTTCGGCGTAATTTAGCGACATTTCGTTTTTAACCAGCGCGGCATCGATGTTGATTTCGCTCATGTCATTGACGATAACGGCGATTTTTAAACCGTCACGATTGGCTAAAATTGAATTTAATAAAGTCGTTTTGCCAGCACCTAAAAAGCCAGAAAGCACGGTGACGGGAAGTTGTTTTGTGGTCATAGTTTTTGAGGGAAAGTGAATTTTATTAATATGTTATATTATAACGTTTGTAGCGTGTGAGCAATTTATGCCGCGTGTTTTTTACAATTTAAGCAAGCTGAGGAATGTGATTGGATTGCGTGCAAGTTGCACAAATGCCGTGAATTTCAATCGCTTGATGATGTGCGGTAAATCCTGCTAGCACGAATTCTTGCGTGAGAGCTTGCATAACGGAATCGGCATGACGTTCCTCGACGTTTTCGCATTGCTTACAAATTAACAGTAATTGCTCGTGTGCGGATTTCAAATCGTTACATCCAACAAACGCATTCAAACTTTCGACGCGGTGAATAAAACCTTGTTCGCGCAAAAAATCTAACGCGCGGTAAATCGTGGCGGGTTTGGCGGCACTTTGTAATGGTTTGATGCGTTCGAGTAAATCGTACGCTTTGACGGCGTGATGATTTGCCCAAATGAGTTCTAAAACTTGTTGGCGAATCGCGGTGAGTTGCACACCGCGTTCGGCGCATAATTGTGAAGCCGTGGTTAACGCGGTATGGATGCAAACGGAATGATTGTGTGGCGCGGTGTGTTCAGTAGAATCAGTCATAAAAATAAAGAATTGAGTGGTTTTTGTTACAATATAACATTTCAATTCTGAATAAAGCGATTAAAATTTATTTATTCGTGTCCACTGCCACCAATTCGCGGTAATCCGCAGAATAATATAACAATGGTTCGCCATTTCGTGATTCGCACGCCAGCACTTCACCAATTAAAATCCAATGTGAATGTGAACCGGCGCGAATTTTATTCACTAATTTACAATCTAATGACAACAAACTGTCGCTTAATAACGGCGCACCGGTAATCGCGGTATGCCACGGATTCGTAGCAAAACGTTCTTCGTGACTGCATCCGCCGGCAAATTGATTGGAAGCATTTTGTTGAGCGGTTGTTAAGATATTCACCGCAAAACATTGGCTCAATTCAATCCCTTCGCCCGTGTCCGCCGCTTCATTTAAGCAACATAAAATCAATGCCGGTTCTGCCGACACACTCGAAAATGCTGACACCGTCATCCCTTGCAAACCGTGTTGTTCGGAATGTGTGGTGACAACGGTCACGCCGCTTGCCCATAATTGCATGGCTTGTTTAAATTCTGTTGCGCTGATAGTCATGTTAAATTCCTCAATAAATTTGGATTGTGTCGAGGCGGCATTATAGCATTGCAAAGGGCGAAAAATTAACGCGATAGCAGACAAGAATGGCGGACGAATTTCGTGTTATTCTTAATAAAAAATCAACCAAGTGGAAAAAACATGATTAAAGCAGGAATTGTCGGCGGCACGGGTTACACGGGTGTGGAATTATTACGCATTTTGGCGTTGCATTCGGATGTAGAAATTACGGCGGTTACGTCGCGTTCCGATGATGGAATGCGTGTTGACGCGCTTTACCCGAATTTGCGCGGCTATTTAAAAGACTTAACTTTTTGTTTGCCGACGATTGACGCCTTGGCGAATTGCAACGTGGTTTTTTTCGCTACGCCGAATGGAACCGCGATGTTGATGGCGAAAGAATTACTCGAACGCGGCATTAAAGTGATTGATTTGTCGGCGGATTTTCGCTTGAAAAACGTGGCGGAATGGGAAAAATGGTACGGCATGACGCACGCCACGCCTGATTTAATTGCTGAAGCGGTTTACGGTTTGCCCGAAATTCACCGCGACGCACTGAAAAATGCAGATTTAATCGCATGCGCGGGCTGTTATCCGACGGCGGTGCAATTGGGATTTTTGCCTTTGTTGGAAAAAGGCGGAGTCGATGTGGCGCATTTAATCGCTGACGTGAAATCGGGCGTGAGTGGCGCGGGACGCAAAGCGGAAATTTCGACGTTAATGAGCGAAACGGGGGAAAGTTTTAAAGCCTACGCCGTCAACGGTCATCGGCATTTGCCTGAAATTACCCAAGGTTTAACAGCGATGGCAAAACAGCCCGTGAATTTAACGTTTGTGCCGCATTTAACGCCGATGATTCGCGGCATTCACGCCACGTTGTACGCAACGTTAACAGACGAAATTAGCGCAGAAGAATTGCAAAACCGTTACGAAACCCGTTATAAAAACGAAGAATTTGTCGATGTGTTGCCGTTTGGTTCGCATCCCGACACGCGCAATGTTCGCGGCAGTAATCGTTGTCAAATTGCGTTGCATTTACCACAAGGCGGAAAAACGTTGGTGATTTTGTCGGTGATTGATAATTTGGTGAAAGGCGCGGCGGGTCAAGCGGTGCAAGCGATGAATTTACGTTTTGGTTTGCCAGAAAATCAAGGTTTAGCGACGGTCGCATTGTATCCGTAATTCTTGACTAAAAAACTAGGAATAGCCATAATTCAAACTGTTTTTAATTCCAACTCAACCGATTATTTATTATGACCACACCGATTATTTTTACCGAAAGCGCAGCCACTAAAGTACACGATTTGATTGTGGAAGAAGGTAACGACCAATTGAAATTGCGGGTTTACGTTTCAGGCGGCGGCTGTTCTGGCTTTCAATATGGTTTCACTTTCGATGAAGAAGTGAATGAAGACGACACACAAGTTGAAAAAAATGGCGTGACGGTGTTAATTGATTCCATGAGCATCGGCTATTTGAGCGGCGCGGAAATCGATTACAAAGACGATTTGTCAGGCGCACAATTTGTGATTCGTAACCCAAATGCAACGACAACCTGTGGTTGCGGATCGTCATTTTCGGCTTAATTCGTCAACCGATTGTTTCGTAGGGGCGTACTGCGTACGCCCGCAATTACAAAAACCGTTTATCATCAAGAGTCCTGTTTATGCGGGTTCACGCAGTGAACCCCTACAATAATCGACCATCATTAACGACCGCGCAACATCGTTATGACGTTTTACTTCTTGCTTTCCAGCATATTTTTCAAATTCGCAAACGGATTATGCGCTCCCAACGGCGCATTCGTTGAACGATTATCCGAACTGCCGAAGCGCGTTTCTTCAAAACGTTGATGCTCATTATCGTGGCAATACAAACACAACAATTCCCAATTGCTGCCGTCTGCGGGATTATCATCGTGATTATGATTGCGATGATGCACGGTTAATTCGGGCAAATTTGTGTTTGTGAATTCGCGCGTACACCGCCCACAAATCCACGGATACATTTTCAACGCTTGCCCGCGATACGATTGTTCGCGCTCAGTTTGATTTTTGCGTGCGTCGGTGACGATTTGATTCAGTTTATCTTGGTTTAAAGCGACTTTTTTGATGGTCATAAAAAACTCTGTAATTTAAAAAATTGAAAATTAAAGGATGATGTTCGATTCAGATTCATTGGTTTCTTCGGATGTTTCTTCAGATTCGTTTATTTCTAGGGATTCTAATCGTTTCCAGCGGTTGATAATCATACAAAATAATTCTGCTGTTTTTTCGGCATCGTACAACGCCGAATGCGCCCGATCATTTTCCCAATGCAAACCCGCCGCGTGTGCCACTTTTGCCAAAACCGTTTGTTGATACGCCAAACCGCCCAACGTTGCAGTATCAAACGTACTAAAAGGGTGAAACGGATTTTTTTTAATTTGGGTACGATGCGCGGCGGCATTTAAAAACGCAATATCAAACGCGGCATTATGACCAACCAAAATGGCTTTTGAGCATTTATTCCGCTTAATCGCGTCTTTAATCGGTTTAAAAATTAACTCCAACGCCGCCTTTTCCTCGATCGCCATCCGAAACGGATGATACGGATCAATTCCCGTAAATTTCAACGCAGCGGGATCCAATTCAGCATTTTTAAATGGCACAACATGAGCGGTATAACGCTCGGTAATCATTAAATTACGCTCTGCGTTAAATTCAACAATCACGGCGGCAATTTCCAGCAACGCATGTTTTTTAGGATTGAAGCCCGCTGTTTCGACATCAATCACGACGGGAAGATAACCGCGAAAGCGTTTTTCTAAAGGAATTATCGGCATTTCCATTGGGTAAAAATCTCGGGGTTCTTAAATAAAAAAAGCCTGCTACTCGATGCAAGCTACTATCTGTGCTATGTTACGCGAAAACGCCCTTGAATAAAAAATAATAATAATGATGGAGATTTCATGACAACAAAGCAAAAAATATTAACTCGTTTAATCGGTGCAATCTTATTGGGTTCATTGGTCGCGTGTACGGGTGCGGTAAAAGATGCGCGTGATCCGCTAGAAAATTGGAATCGCGGCGTGCAGTCATTTAATGATCACGCGGATGAGTATGTATTAAAGCCTGTTGCGATTGGGTATCGCTGGATTATGCCGTCTTTTGCGGATAGAGGTGTGAGTAATTTATTCAGTAACATTAACGATATTGGCGTGACGGTTAATGATTTATTGCAGTTTAAAATAGCGCAAACTGGTTTAGACGGTTCGCGATTGTTAATTAACTCGGTCGCGGGTTTTGGCGGCTTAGTGGATGTGGCTGATATTCTTGATTTCCCTAAACACAAAGAAGATTTTGATCAAACATTAGGCGCTTGGGGCGTTCCGAGTGGCGCGTATGTTGTGTTGCCATTCTTGGGTTCGAGTTCGCTTCGTGCCATAACAGGACGAGTCGGCGATGCCGCCATAAATCCCGTCAATTACGTTGGTTTTGGTGTATTAGGATTAAGTTCCGGTGGCGCGTCGAGTGCCATTAGCAGTGGCACTTTTGCGCTGAAAGCGTTGGATGCTCGTGCTGATTATTTGGGTGCTGAAAAAGTCGTTAGCGAAGCCGCCGAAGATCGTTATGAATTTCTCAAAAACTCGTATTTTCAACAGCGTGATTATTTAGTCAATGATGGTGAAGGTTTGAATAATAATGATGTGTTGGATGTTGTGAAATAACGTCTGTGCTATAACCAGTTAAAATCAGCGTTGATTTTAATTTCGATTTTTTTGTTTTTGAGATTACTACATGGCACATATTTTTGAATATATATTTGAGATGCTCTTCGAGTTCGTTGAATTCTCAGAACCTTACTTATTAGTTACTACGATTTTTTTTATTCCGCTCACCATCACGATTACGTCGCTGCCAAAACGTTTTTTTCAATACGAATTTACTCAGCATCTACTTCCTACGTTGTTCGCTAAATATGAAAGTAAAAAAACCACATTGGAGCGCATCAATGGCATTACGCAAAATGCGATGGTCATTATTTTGATGATTGATTTATTTGGTTTGGGGCATTTCTTTTTCGGTAGCAGCGGAAGTCACGAAAGCAGTTCGCATCATGAAGTGAGTGGACATACGGCGGCTGAAAGTGGCGAAGTTGCCAGCGGTGAACACTAAATTATGCCTGAATTACCCGAAGTCGAAACCACTGGGCGGGGTATTTCGCCACACATCATAGGTAAAACCATCGAAAAAGTAATTGTGCGACAACGACAATTACGCTGGTTAATTCCGTCAGATTTTGAAATCAATTTACAGCGGGCGACCATCGAAAGCGTCAAACGTCGTGCAAAATATCTGCTAATTAAAACGCAAAACGGCACGTTAATCGCACATTTGGGCATGTCGGGGAATTTACGCATCGTGAAAATGGATGCGCCCATTGGCAAACACGATCACGTTGATATTATTTTCGATGCCGATACGGTGTTACGTTTCAACGATCAACGCCGATTTGGCGCGTTGGTGTGGGCGACGGGTGATGCAATGAAACATCCATTATTGCGCGATTTAGGCGTTGAACCGTTATCGGCGGATTTCACAGCGTCACAGCTTTATCATTTGGCAAGGGGGCGACGTGTGCCAGTGAAAACATTTTTAATGAACGGAAAAATCGTGGTCGGTGTGGGCAACATTTACGCGAACGAAGCGTTATTTATGGCGGCGATTTTACCAACGCGCCAAGCAGGCGATTTATCGTTAATCGACTGTGAAAAATTAGTCGCCTGTATTTGCGAAGTATTAGCGCGAGCCATTGAACAAGGCGGCACGACGTTACGCGATTTCGTTAATGCCGACGGAAAAGCGGGATATTTTCAACAACAATTACACGTTTACGGACGCGGTAAACTTGCTTGCACACAATGCACCCAACCGCTGCAAGAAATCCGAATCGCTAACCGCAGCACGGTTTTTTGTGTGCAATGTCAGCGTTGATTTCGATCACTATTTAAGGCAAATTTAATACACCCCCTTCTACAATTGCGGCAACTCAACAACGAAACGTACAGTTTCATTCTTCTAAAGTTAAAAGCTTCTTTCCTGTAATCATACTGCGTAAGAAGCTGGCGAAGCACTTTGATTTTGGCAAAAATCATTTCGGAGTTCTTCATACGCAAAATTATTTTTTGTACTTTTGCTTATTAAAAACCAACCCGCGAGTAATTTATGAAAAAATTGATTCCAATTTTATCGTTAGCTGTTTTAAGCAGTTGCACGAACACAACGCCTTTAGAAGCCAGTTTATCTGTTTCTCAATCGCACATTTTTCCATTGGAAAGCAAAGCTAATCCAACTCTCACCGCAAAACATAATACATCCAAAAAAATCGCGGCAACTACGCTAATTCAACCCACCACACGCAAAATTTCAGGTAAATTAACAGGCGGAAAACACGGTGTTGCATCGTGGTACGGTGCCGATTTTCATGGCAGAAAAACGGCGAACGGTGAATTATTCGATATGTACGCAATGACCGCCGCGCACAACAGTTTGCCCATTCCGTCTTACGCGGAAATTACCAATGTTGAAAATAAGCGAACTGTGATTGTCCGAATTAACGACCGTGGCCCTTTTTTCAATAATCGGGTTTTAGATTTATCGTATTCCGCTGCGAAACAATTGGGGATGGATGAATCGGGTACGAGTGAAGTTCAAATTAAAACCATTCCACCCGAACAAGCCTTGCGACAATTGCAAAAACAAAATCAGCCGATTTATTTACAAGTTGGCAGTTTCAGCAACAAAAAACTCGCGCAACAGCTGCAAAAAAGTATCAGCAAACAAGATTTTCCTGATGCTAAAATTGCCGCTTCCAGTCACAAAGGAGCGACACTTTATAAAGTCCAACTTCCCGTTGATGCCGATACTTTTTTCTTAACTTTCGTTAACTGCATCCCATAATAGTGTTATGAGCGGGTGTATCTACCAATGCGAAGCTATAAAACCGCTCCGCTCTTTGTTTGCTGGCAAAGGGCTTGGTTTTCGCCAGAAGGAACAGTGCCAGCAAGTGCATTTTATACTGGATTTTCACTGAAAACAACGCATTAAGATTATTAACAAATATTAGAAAATATCAGCGTTTTGGATACTATGACGCAACCTCGCACAATGCAAGTGATTTCAATGAAAAATTAGCTAAACTCGGCATTACTGACACGCAATTTGTGACAGAAACCAATTAAATCAAGCGGCTGTCATGATACAATCGCGCTCAGTTTTATCTTGTTTTACACTGACCGAATCCCATGACAATCAAATTATTTTTTCGTTTTATTCTCGTTTTTACGTTGATTTTTACCGCGTTGTTCGCCAACGCGGAAGAATCTGACATTCTAACCCCAGCTGCACCTAAAATTGCGGCGAGTAGTTTCATTTTAATGGACTATTACACTGGCAAAATTTTGGCTGAAAACAATGCCGACATTAAACTTGCGCCCGCAAGTTTGACCAAAATTATGACGGTTTACGTCGCGTTTCGTGAAATTAGTAGCGGACATTTGAATCTGACCGATTTAGCAACTGTTAGCCAAAATGCTTGGAAAACGGGCGGATCGCGGATGTTTTTGGAAGTGAATATCAAAGTCAGTATCGAAGATTTAATCAAAGGTATTGTGATTCAATCGGGTAACGATGCCGCCGTGGCACTCGCTGAACATATTGCAGGCAGTGAATCGACTTTTGCCGAAATGATGAATCAACAAGCTGCCCGTTTAGGTATGTTGAACAGTCATTTTGAAGACAGCAACGGTTTACCTGCTGAAAATCATTACACCAGCGCACGCGATTTGGCGATTGTAACCAAAGCGATTATCGACGAATTTCCTGAGTATTACCGTTGGTTTTCGCAAAAAGAATTCACTTACAATAAAATCACTCAACACAATCGCAACCAATTATTATCGCGCGATGAAACCGTGGACGGCGTAAAAACAGGCTTTACCGATGATGCGGGTTATTGTTTAGTTGCTTCGGCGGTGCGTGAAAATATGCGGTTGATTTCGGTGGTAATGGGAACGAGCAGTGCCAATGCGCGGGCGAATGAAAATCAAAATTTGCTGAATTACGGTTTTCGTTTCTTTGAAGGACACAAACTTTATGATGCCAAAAAACAATTAGCCGAAGCGCGAGTGTGGAAAGGTGACATTCAAAATGTGCCGCTCGGTTTAGCGCGTGATTTAAACGTGACGATTCCGCGCCGCCATTATGCCGATTTGAAAGCCGAATTGATTGTGGATAAAAAAGTCACCGCGCCGATTGCTGAAGGTACAAAACTCGGTACGGTGAGAGTTACCTTGAAAAATGACGTGGTCGCGACGGTGGATTTAGTGGCGTTGCGAATGGTTGAACAAGGCAATATCTTTCAACGGTTTTACGACAGTATTTTAATGATGCGAGAAAAATCTAATGACAAAAAGTAAGCAAGTATTCTTAAATGGCGCGTATTTACCCGTCGAAAACGCCACCGTTTCGGTAATGGACAGAGGTTTTTTGTTTGGCGACGGCATTTATGAAGTGATTCCAGTTTATTGCGGCAGTTTATTTCGTTTCGACGCGCATTTAGCGCGTTTAGAAAATAGCTTGAAACTCGCACGCATTGAAAACCCCTATTCGCGCGACGAATGGCGCGACATTATGTTGCCGTTAATCGATGTAACGAAAGACCAATATATTTATTTTCAAGTGACTCGTGGCGCGGCTGAAAAACGTGATCATACGTTTCCAGCAGGCGTGAAACCGACAGTTTTCATGATGTGCAACGACATCGTGCCTTTCGACGGCAAAGAATTGGGCGTGAAAGCGATTAGCTTGGACGATAACCGTTGGAGTTTATGCAATATCAAAGCGATTACGTTATTGGGCAACATTTTATTGCGTCAACAAGCCGTTGAAAATGACTGCGCCGAAGCCATTTTAGTACGCGACGGTTATATCACCGAAGGGTCGGCGAGTAATGTTTTCGCGGTGATTGACGGGATTTTAATCACACCTCCGAAAAGCAATTTTATTCTTGCGGGCATTACGCGCGACGTGATTTTAGAACTCGCGGCGGTAAATAACATTCCTTACGCTGAAGATATTATTTCGCTCGACGCGCTGAAAACAGCGAGTGAAATTTGGTTTGCCAGTTCGACTCGCGAAATTTTGCCCGTGATTGAATTGGATGGTTTGCCGATTGCGAATGGTAAAGTTGGCAGACTTTGGCACACGATGAATGATTTGTTGCAAGCGTACAAAACCAGTTATGCGGCGAGTGAAATATGAGCGAAGAGATTACGAGCGTAGAAGAAACATTATTTGAATTTCCGTGCGAATTTGCCATTAAAGCAATGGGCAAGCACGGCGGCGGCGCGTTAGCAATTACCGTGATTGAAATTGTCAGCCGACACGCACCCGACACGCATAATCACACCGTCAAATCAAAACCCAGCAAAGACGGAAATTATTTGTCAATTACGGTCACGATTGAAGCGACCAGTAAAAAACAGTTGGACGCGATTTATCAGGATTTGACCGATCATCCACACGTTTTGTATGCGTTGTAAATTGACGTTGACGGCGGTTTTTTGCTGAAAAAAAGCGTTTTTCGTTGCGGTAAAATCGTCACATTGCCCGTTTTGTACGGGCTTTTTTATTAGGATTCTTCATGTTTTCATCCATTACCAAACCGCTCATCATGGGAATTTTAAACGTTACGCCAGACAGTTTTTCGGACGGCGGAAAATTTAATCAACTCGATCACGCGCTACAACACGCGCTGCGTATGATTTCCGAAGGCGCGACGATTATCGATATTGGCGGCGAATCTACACGCCCAAATTCGGAACCCGTTTCGCCCGATGAACAAATTCAGCGCGTCGTACCGATTATCAACGCGATTCGAGAACGCAGCGATGTGCTAATTAGTATTGATACGACGTTAAGCATTGTCGCCGAAGCCGCTTTGAATGCGGGTGCGAACATTATTAACGATGTGTCGGCGGGTCAAGATGATGCTCACATGTTTGTGTTGGCGGCACAAAAAAACGTGCCGATTATTTTGATGCACGCGCAAGGAAAATCCAAAACGATGCAAGATAATCCGTTTTATGAAAACGTGATTTTGGACGTGCTGACCGAATTAAAACAACGTGCCGACGCGGCTATTTTGGCTGGCGTGAAAAAAGAAAATATCGTGTTAGACGTGGGCATCGGTTTTGGTAAACGCAAACAAGATAATTTAGATTTATTGGCACATTTGGCGGATTTTGTGGCGTTAGGATTTCCGATTTTATTAGGCACTAGCCGCAAACGTTTTATGGGTGCAATTTGCAATGTGAGCGAACCAGCGGAACTGGTGACGGCTACCGCTGTGACAACTGCGTTGGGCGTGATGGCAGGCGTGCAGCTTTTTCGTGTTCATGATGTGAAAGAAAATAAGCAAGCTCTGGAAGTCGCGTGGGCAATTAGGCAAGCCACGCCATAATCGAGTAAACTATCGCAAAGCCGCGAAGGCATTGATTCTTTTTTATTTTTTGGATTTTTTATGACACACACCACGTTAACTGCAATTTCTCCCATCGACGGTCGTTACGCCGACAAAGTGGACGAACTGCGCCCCATTTTTAGCGAATACGGTTTAATTCGTTTTCGTGTCCAAGTCGAAATTTGTTGGTTGCAAGCCTTAGCGAATCAGGCTGAAATTGTGGAAGTTTCACCGTTTAGTGACAGCGCAAATCAACAGTTGAACGACATTTTCACGCACTTTTCAGAAGCCGATGCGTTGCGTGTCAAAGCGATTGAAAAAACCACTAATCACGACGTGAAAGCGGTGGAATACTTTTTGAAAGAAAAAATTGCGGGTAACGCCGAACTTGAAAAAGTGAGTGAATTTATTCATTTCGCTTGCACGTCGGAAGATATTAACAATTTATCTTACGCGCTGATGTTGAAAGCGGGACGGGCGGTGATTTTGGCGCAAATTGAAGCGGTAATTTCGTCGCTGACAAAATTAGCAAAAGATACCGCCGCGCAACCGATGCTTTCTCGCACGCACGGACAATCGGCGACTCCGACAACCGTTGGCAAAGAAATTGCCAATGTGGTGGCGCGTTTGAATCGTCAAAAAAGCCAACTCGAAAAAGTCGAATTGCTCGGTAAAATCAATGGCGCGGTCGGCAATTACAACGCGCACGCCGTGGCGTATCCCGAAGTGAATTGGGCGAATTTCGCTGAAAAATTTGTCACGTCATTGGGTTTGACCTTCAATCCGTACACGATTCAAATTGAACCGCACGATTATATTGCTGAATTTTTCCACGCGCTTTCACGGTTTAACACGATTTTGTTGGATTTTGACCGTGATATTTGGGGTTATATTTCGCTTGGTTATTTCAAACAACGCACGATTGCGGGTGAAGTCGGGTCTTCAACGATGCCGCACAAAGTGAATCCGATTGATTTTGAAAATTCGGAAGGTAATTTAGGTTTGGCGAATGCGTTATTTGGCTTTTTGGCGGATAAATTACCCGTTTCACGTTGGCAGCGTGATTTGACCGATTCAACCGTTTTGCGAAATATCGGCGTGGGCGTGGCGCATACCGTGATTGCGATTCAAGCGACGTTGAAAGGTATCTCGAAATTAGAGTTGAATGCGGACGCGCTCGACCAGGATTTGAATGCGAATTGGGAAGTGTTGGCGGAACCGATTCAAACGGTGATGCGTCGTTACGGCATCGAAAAACCGTATGAAAAATTGAAAGAATTGACGCGCGGGCAACGAATTACGCCAGAACAAATGCGCCAATTTGTCGAAACGTTAGACATTCCTGCTGAAGCGAAAGCGCAGTTATTGGTATTAACGCCGCGCAGTTATATTGGTTACGCGGAACAATTAGCTCGCGAGATTTAGTTTTCTAAAAATTGGCTACATGTACAAAAAACCCTTGTTATTTACCCGATTAACCCGTAAAGATCCGCCGTTTAGAGCGGGGGATGTAAGGGTGCTTTTGATTTTGTTTGTGTTAAAATTATTACCGTTGGGTGCGCTGTTGCTGTGTACTTCCTCACTCTGGCTTTTTAGCTACAGGGTGGTTGAAATAAGGTGTTTTTCAGAGACACTCCTTTCGGGCATGGAAGGCTAAACTAAGGAATCTCCCGCTCTTTAGGCGGGTGTGGATGTCAAAATAATAACAATAACTTTTTGGAGCTTAGAACAATGACTGAAACCACAACAAATGCGACATTATTTGAACAACTTGGCGGCGAAGCGGCGGTTGATGCCGCTGTTGATATTTTTTACCGCAAAGTTTTAGCCGATTACCGTATCAACCGTTTTTTTAATGGTGTAGATATGGACACGCAGGCTGCCAAACAAAAAGCCTTTTTAACAATGGCATTCGGTGGACCGGCTAATTATAGTGGTAAAGATATGCGTGATGCCCACGCAAGATTTGTAAAAATGGGTTTGGATGATAGCCATTTTGATGCCGTCATGGAAAATTTAGTGGCAACACTGGCTGAATTAAATGTGCCACAAAATTTGATTGATCAGGTAGATGCGATTGCTCAAACCACTCGTGCCGATGTTTTAGGCAAATAAAAAAGGTTAAAAATCATGAAGCGCATTAAATTTGGTGAACAAACTTTTGAAACTGAAAACAACGAAACTGTTTTAAACACGTTGTTGCGTAACAATATGCAAGTACCTTACGGTTGCAAAGCGGGCGTTTGCCAATGCTGTTTAATGCGTAGTCTTGATAATGTACCACCTGAAAAATCACAAGTCGGTTTAAAAGATAATCAGCAAAAACAAAATTATTTTTTGCCTTGTATTTGCGTTCCAGAAAACGATATGACGGTGGCATTGCCAAATAATGAAATTTCATGGCTTGATGCTGAAGTTATCGAAAAAACCGATTTATCCACGAACGTTATTTTGCTCAAAATAAAATCCAAAGAACCGCTCGCTTTTTTTGCTGGTCAATTTGTGAATTTGCGTCGTGACGATGGCGTAATTCGCAGTTATTCGATTGCAAATAGCCATAACGCAGAACACGAATTAGAGTTTCATATTCGTATTTTGCCAAATGGAAAATTTAGTCGTTGGGTAGCAGATGAATTAAAAGTTGGAATGCCGTTAAGTTTTTCACACGCTCAAGGCGATTGTCATTATGTAGAAGGAAAAATCGAACAATCACTATTATTGATTGGAACGGGAACAGGACTTGCACCGCTTTATGGCATTATTAGAGATGCACTTTCAACCCATAAACATGAAGGTGAAATTCATTTATTTCACGGTAGCCGTGATGCTTCGGGTTTGTATTTAGAAGAAAAATTAACGGCTTTAACTCAAAAATATCCTAATTTTCATTACACACCGTGTTTGTCTGGTAAAGTGAATGATGAAAAATACACGCGAGGTCGTGCTAACGAAATTGCATTACAGAAATTCTCGAACACAACGGGGTGGCGCGTGTATTTGTGTGGTCAACCTGAAATGGTTTTACATTCAAAACGAGCCGCTTATTTACAAGGCGCATCACTTAAAGAAATTTACGCTGATGCGTTTGCTTCTTAAAAAAGCGAGGTGAAAACCTCGCTTTTTTCTGCTCAAAAATTTTAAAACTTATACATTGAAACTCTTTAATGCTATCGACAAATCCCGCGTTTGATCTTCAAGCGATTCAGCAGCAGCAGCGGCTTGTTCAACTAACGCTGCATTTTGCTGCGTTACATCATCCATTTGACGAATGGCTTGATTGACCTGTCCAATCCCTGCAGTCTGTTCCGCCGAGGCTGTTGCAATTTCCGCAATAATCGCTGACACACCACGAATCGAATTTACAATTTCCGACATCGTTTGCCCAGCTTCAGCAACTTGTTTACCACCGCCAGATACACGTTCAACTGAATCACTGATTAAACGTTTAATTTCACCTGCAGCATTTGCAGCACGCTGCGCTAAATTCCGAACCTCAATTGCCACTACCGCAAAACCTTTGCCAGAATCGCCGGCTCGCGCCGCTTCAACCGCTGCATTCAACGCCAAAATATTTGTTTGAAATGCAATATCATCAATCACCGAAATAATATCCACGATACGATGCGATGAATCGTTGATTTCATTCATCGTTGTGACCACTGAATTCACTGCTTCAACGCCTCGTATTGCAATGTTTTCAGCTTCATTCGCCATACGATTTGCATCTTTTGCGTGTACATTATTTTGTTGCACTGTTTGCGTTAACTCTTCCATACTCGCCGCCGTTTCTTCTAAACTTGCCGCTTGTTCTTCGGTACGGTGAGATAAATCGTTATTTACTGCAGCAATTTCTTTCGCCGCATTATTGATTACTTCTGCTGCATTATGGACTTCGCCAATCAACTGTTTAAGATTCGTCGCGGTATTATTCATACTCACGGTCACATCGCCAAAAATCCCAGGATAATTCGTCGAAATAGATTGCGTTAAATCGCCACGCGCTAGAGATTCCGCCACCCGCACAATGTCATTTAAACTTTCCAACGCTTTTAACGTGTTGTTGATATTCTCTTTCAATGACAGCAACTCACCACGACCTTCAGCGATAACACGATGATTTAAATCACCCGTTGCAATGTGTTTCATGACTTGTCCAATATCGCTTAACATTTCATGCAGGGCGTTTTGAGATTGAATAGCCTGATCGAACATTTGTTTATACGCGCCTTTCACATCTGCGACGATAACTTTAGAAAAATCAACATTGTAAAACGAATTAGTTACGTCATTTAAAGCAATCATTGTGATTGCCAGTTCTTGAACGGTTTCATTGACGCTATTTTTCAATGCGTTCAAATCGCCATTGACTTCTACATTAACTCGCACATTTAATTCGCCTTCAGATAACGCTTTCATAACGGCATTCACATTCGCTAACGCCATTTGTAACGTGGACATCATGGCATTAAACGCCACTGCCGTTTCACCAATTTCATCATTCGATTGATACGCCAATTTTTTGGAATAATTGCCAGTTTGATTCACTTCCATCAACGTCATTTTCAATAAATCCAATGGATTCAAAATCGCCCGCGCTACACAAGAAATCAAAATAAGCGTCAACAAAATAACCAACAAGGTGACAATAGAAATAATGATTAACATGGTCATTGCCGCCGATTGAATTTCTTTCGCGCTTTGCAATAAATCGTCCACTAATTTGTCTTCGACCGTTTTCATTAAATTGATTCGCGTCGTCGCCATGTCAAACCAATACGCACTATCCACACTCAATGAGATATTCAAACCCGCTTCCAGCGCATGTTTACGCATGGCATCGACTTCAATAACGGATTTATCTAAGATAGTTTGTTTATGAAAATCGATTTGTGCGGAGGTTGCGTCATAGTATCCAAAACGCTGATATTTTCTAATATTTGTTAATAATCTTAATGCGTTGTTTTCAGTGAAAATCCAGTATAAAATGCACTTGCTGGCACTGTTCCTTCTGGCGAAAACCAAGCCCTTTGCCAGCAAACAAAGAGCGGAGCGGTTTTATAGCTTCGCATTGGTAGATACACCCGCTCATAACACTATTATGGGATGCAGTTAACGAAAGTTAAGAAAAAAGTATCGGTCGCACTTTGCATAAATTGGCTAAAACTGGCGTTATATTCACCTAAGTTTTCGGCGAGTTTCAATAAATACGGCAAATCCATTTTATCAATGGCAAAAATTCCCGCCAAAATCGCGCGTTCACGTCCGGCGCGTTCTTTCATATTCAAATATGCCGAATAAGTATTTGCGCCCCGCATAATTTCTGCATTGTGCGTGGCTTTTGCAACGATGTTTGTCAGCTCTAAAAGTGATTGAATAATGTTGGTGTATTGTGCCGCACAAACTAAGCCGTCGATTTGTAACTCGGTCGCTTTTTTACGCAAATCTTGCAGTTTCGTTAAGATTTCTAACGTATTTTGAATTGGATAATTGCTATGCGTAACTCGTGTATTGATGCTGTTCGATAGAATTTGAATACTGTTATCACTCGTGGCGCGTAATGCAGGCAATTTATCAGCCATTTTCGTACCGTTACTACTTACAAAAGCTACCGACGTACCACGTTCTTTTTGTAAATTGTGAACTGTTGCACCAATTTCAGCGAAAAATTCCGAATCTTGAATCAGTTCTTTGGATTCACTCACTTGATGCACACGATTAAAAATAATTATTCCACTCAGAATAATCATACTGAGTAGCGGCAAAATCAGCATTGACCATAATTTGTGTCGAATAGGTAAATTTTTTAAAAACATAATCGCGAGTTATCCAGTGAGTGAAAAATATATTTTGTAAGGGGGAAGGAAGAATGTTATTCGTCCTTGCAAATTAAAAATTGATTTGATGGCTTGGGGCGAAAATACGCATATTTTGCCATGACCGAATAATAATGTTTACTGAACTTTTGCATCGCTTGAAAATCCAGCTCTTTACCGTCAGAAATCCGGCTCATATTGTCCGTATAATCAGGATGAACGTTAAACGGTCGTCTAATACTTTCGCACTTATTGTGCCAAATACATCGAATGGCAGCCGCTGACCACTACCTTTAAAATCAACGTTTCTTGAATATCCAAAATAGCCGTTACACCTGTTACACTATCATTACTTTTTAGCGTTACATCAGAAGAGCGCGAGAAGTGTGTTTTAATTTTAACAGTGAGGGTTTTTATGTCAAAAATAGTTAATGAGGTATTACTTGCTAATCGTGAGTATTTCGCCAATTTTGATAAAGGCGATTTAGCCATGCCACCCGCGCGTCAATTTGCGATTTTAACGTGTATGGATGCGCGTTTAGATCCCGCGAAATATGCCGGTTTGAGCGAAGGTGACGCGCACGTTATTCGTAACGCAGGCGGACGAGCCAGCGATGATGCGATTCGTTCGTTGGTGATTTCGTACAAATTACTCGGCACAAAAGAATGGTTTGTGATTCATCATACGGATTGCGGGATGCAAACGTTCACCGATGAAATTATGCGTGATTTGTTGGCGAGCAGTTTAAAAGCAGCATCCGTCGATGCCAATGGCTGGCATGATTGCGGTGAAGGCGGTGGTTCGCACGAAGCAAAACACATTGCGTGGTTGACGATTAGTGATTTGGCAGCAAGCGTTGTGGAAGATGTCACACGCATTAAAAATCATCCACTCGTCCCTTCGCATATTCCGGTTTACGGCTACATTTACGATGTGAAAACAGGTGCTTTAATTGAAGTTCCCGAATCATCAAAAATCGGTGCGGTGCGTTAATTTTAGTCAGCGAAATTGCTCATGCTCAAATTACCAGCGTGAGCAATTTTTGGTTTAAATCCACCATTCACCGCGTTTTATTCACCATTTTTCTCAACATTTATTCGAATACCCTTTTTAAAAAAATTATATTTTTCAAGGAGATAATTTTCATTTTAAAATTGGCACATTTATCGCAAAACTAATCCCGAAGGCATTGAATAAGATGCTTTTTTTCGCAGTTATGTTATTACTATAATTTTTGAATGAGGTTATTTATGTTTAACAATTACTATTTCAATTCGTTATTTAATTCAGTGGCGAATTTCAATTCAGCGTTTGACTTCAACTCGCTGTTTAATTTCGGCTCGTTTTCACACAAAAAAAATGCACCCACAACGGCTACTGGCACCGATGTAAATGTCGGTGTTAATCAATCTTACACCGTTAAAACAAACGGTCTCAGCATTCATGGCAACACGGGTTCTGAAAAAATAACGGTCGCTCAAAATGTCAGCGGCATTAAAATCGATTCCACCGTGGAATCGGTCATATTAAACGGCATTAAATTCGATCCCAGTGCATTAGTTTCATCGCAAGGCACGCTGGTTATCAATTCAGCAGTAGGAAATTTAGCCACACTTAGCGTTGTTGGCAATCATAACGAATCGTTGAATTTTTCTAATGCAGTAGGAACACTCTCGTTGGATAGTGCGGGAAATGGCGTTTTTAACTTATCTCAAATTCAATTGGATAAAAACCAAAGTTTCACCGCGACCACCAATGATTTGCAGGTTTATGGTAATTCAGGACAAGAAAAAATAACGCTGGCGCAAGGTGTAACGGGCGTTGCGGTTTCTAGCGCGGTTGAAACGGTCGTCTTAAATGGAAATTCAAGCGATTACTCCTACAATGTGGAAGGTAGAACGGTCGTTGTTGCTGATAAAAGTGGAAACGATGCCGCGTTGATTAGCGTGAATCAGGCTTCAACTGGCACGCAAATTCAATTCGCCGATAAAACGTTAAGTGCATCGTGGGAAATTACGGGTTCATTTGGGCATTGGAATTCGTGGGGGGTAATCGTTACTGATCCGAATGCACCTGCAACGCCCACCACAATTTCAGGTGGCACAAATCTTCTGTATTCTGTCGATTTCAGTCACGCTAATTTAGGTAGTAATCTTGCGAATGTTGAAGCGAATGTTAAGACGGCGTTGGATAATATCGGGCAGTATATCAGTTCAAAAACACCTTTTAATCTTCAAGTTTTAACAGAACAAACCTCGCCGAAAACTTTAGCAGAAACCAATGCTACGATGATTAGCACGACTAATCAAAATAGCGTATCCCAAACGACTGCGTTTATTGCTGATGCAACATCTCAAGTAAACACTAACGCTGGATCGTTTGATGCAACGCTGTATATCAACCTCGCCAACCTTAGCCAAATGTCATTTGACGGTACACCTACCGCTAGCGAATATGATTTAACCAGCATTTTGACGCATGAAATTTTGCATGGTTTAGCATTTACGGGGAATCTTGAAACCACAGGTGGCTTAATAACCCCATACGATGCGTTAGTCACCATGCAAAATAATTTACCAGTATTCACAGGAAGCCATGCTGAAGCGGTAAACGGGAATAATCCTGTGCCATTAGATTCAGCAAGTGCAGGTGATGGCTCGGCTTATTATCACGTTGCGATTGCCAATGATTTGATGTCAGATTCACTCGAAAAAGGTGTGGTACGCACGATTTCAGCTTTAGATGTAGCCATGCTTCAGGATATGGGACTGACGATTGTCGGTGTTGCCCCTGCTACTCAAGTCGTTTAAAACACGTCGCCCACGATAAAATAATGCGTGTCTTGCTGGCTTATTTGGGAATGGTTTTATTGTGGGCGACTACTCCGTTAGCGATTAAATGGAGCGTTGGCGGTTTAGGCGTGTTATCGAGTGCGACATCACGCATGGCAATCGGAACGCTTTGCATGATTTTACTGTTGAATCTTTTTCAAAAACGCCTGCCTTTTTCCCGTATTGCTTGTTTAACTTACGCCGCCGTGGCGTTACAAATTTACGGTGCCATGTCAGTTGTTTATTGGGCGGCACAATTTATTCCGTCCGGTTGGATTTCGGTGATTAGCGGTTTAACGCCGTTAGTCACCGCCTTATTTGCCGCCATTTGGTTACATGAACGCAGTTTAACTCTCGGAAAAATGCTGTCGTATTTAATCGGTATTATTGGTTTAGGCATTATGTTTGGCTCGGCGGAACACGTTGGCTCAAACGCGATACTGGGTATTATCGGTATGTTAATTTCTATTTCATTGCAAGTCCTCAGCGCAATCGCCATCAAACGTATTCGTTCACAATTACCGGCACTCTCCCAAGTAACCGGCGGATTGTTATTTTCCATACCCTTTTATTTCGCGACGTGGGGCGCGTTCGACGGACAGATTCCCACCCAATTTTCACTTACCAGTTTTCTTTCGGTTTTATATTTAGGCATTATTGCCACGCCGGTCGGTTTCATGTTGTATTACTATTTGTTGTCGCAACGTTCCGCGACGCAAGTTTCACTCGTGACGTTAGTTTCGCCAGTTCTCGCGCTTTGGCTTGGGCATCGCGCCAATAATGAACCGATGACGCTGGAAATTATTATTGGCACTACGTTGATTTTACTAGCGTTGGTCATTCACAATTTTTTTGATCGTTTTTTTACGCGCCACCGCTCTCATCGTTAGGATTTTTCATGTCAGACCACAAAATTTACCCCATCAAACCCAAAATCGCCGAACACGCACACATCAACGCGGAGCAATATCACGCGCTTTATCAACAATCGATTCAACATCCCGAAGATTTTTGGGCAGAACAAGCTGAAACATTTTTAGATTGGCACACGCCGTGGCATACCGTTTTAGATTACGATTTTTTAACCGCCAAAATTCAGTGGTTTGAAGGTGGCAAACTCAACGTCAGCGTGAATTGTTTAGACCGTCATCTTGAAAAACGCGCCAATCAAACCGCGATTATTTGGGAAGGCTATAATCCTGAAAATTCCAAAAAACTCTCTTACGCGCAATTGCACCAGCAAGTTTGTCAATTTGCCAACGTATTAAAAAATCACTGCGTTCAAAAAGGCGACCGCGTGTGTATTTATATGCCGATGATTTTGGAAGTTTCTGTAGCAATGTTGGCGTGTACGCGAATTGGCGCGGTGCATTCGATTATTTTTGGTGGATTTTCTGCCGAATCCTTAAAAGAACGGATTTTAGATTGCGATTGTCGTTATGTCATTTGTGCCGATGAAGGTTATCGTGGTGGCAAAATCATTCCGATGAAATCAGTTGTTGATAAAGCTCTCGAAAATTGCCCAAATGTGAGAACCGTTGTCGTGGTAAAAAATACAGGTAATGAAATCAACTGGCAAAACGGGCGTGATGTTTGGTTTCATGACGAAATGGCAGCCGCTTCAAATGTTTGCGAGCCGGAATGGATGGACGCAGAAGATCCGCTTTTCATTTTGTACACGTCGGGTTCAACCGGCAAACCAAAAGGCGTTTTGCACACCACAGGCGGTTATTTGCTTTATGCCGCGATGACACACAAACACATTTTCTATTATCAAGATGGTGAAATTTATTGGTGTACGGCTGATGTCGGTTGGATTACGGGACATTCGTATGTGATTTACGCACCACTTTGCAATGGCGCAACGACGTTGATATTTGAAGGCGTACCGATGTATCCGACGGCTTCGCGTTTTTGGGACGTCGTGGATAAACACCAAGTGAACATTTTTTACGCCGCCCCGACGGCGATTCGTGCGTTGATGGCAGAAGGCGATGAATTTGTCACACGAACCGAGCGAACCAGTTTGCGGATTTTAGGAAGCGTCGGCGAACCAATAAATTCTGAAGCGTGGGAATGGTATTACCATGTCGTCGGTCATAACGAATGCCCAATTGTCGATACTTGGTGGCAAACCGAAACCGGTGGGATTTTGATTACGCCATTAGTTGGCGCGATGGATTTAAAACCAGGTTCGGCAACACGCCCATTTTTTGGTGTGCAACCGGTGATTTTAGACAACGATGGACACATTCAACATGGCGCAGCAGAAGGCTTTTTAGCGATTCGATTCCCCACACCTGGCATGGCGCGAACGATTTACGGCGATCATCAACGTTTCATCGATACTTATTTCAAACTTTATCCGAATTATTATTTTACTGGCGATGGCGCACGCCGTGATGAAGACGGGTATTTTTGGATTACCGGGCGTGTCGATGATGTTTTGAATGTTTCTGGGCATCGCATGGGAACGGCTGAAATTGAAGACGCGCTCGATTTGCACGAACACGTTGCCGAATCGGCGGTGGTGGGTTATCCGCACGCGATAAAAGGACAAGGCATTTATGCTTTTGTTTCGTTAAAACACGACACACAACCAACGGACGAATTGAAAAAAGAGTTAGTGAAATTGGTGCGTAACGAAATTGGCGCAATTGCCACAATTGACGTAATTCAATGGTCGCCAAATTTACCTAAAACCCGCTCAGGAAAAATCATGCGTCGCATTTTGCGAAAAATAGCCGCTAATGAAGTAAACGATTTAGGCGATATTTCGACTCTGGCGGATCCATCCGTGGTGGAAGAAATTGCACTAAATCGAAATGCTATCAACAAATGAAGACCAATCTTGGTGAATCTAATTTAACGTAAATAATTTAATTGTTATTATATCGTATTGTTTTTTAATAAACGCTAAATAACGAGCATTGAATTATGTTAGCAGTGATGGAAGAAAAAACATTTCGAGGTTTGCGCGAAGTCGCATTATTTAAGCGTTATTGCGCGGGGGGCATTATTTTTTGACATGTTTTGCATTCATATTACTGAGGATATAACCTTGGTTGGCATGATAACCACGCTTGATTATTTTTTAGCTATTGCAAATACGGACAACTTATTTATTCTTGCCAACATAGCACTCTAATGACTTCGTAACATTGCGTTTCGCTGATTAACTCTTTGATGGTTGTTAAGTGTATTTTTAGTCTACCCAGTTTAACAAAAAGACCTTGGAATCAATATAGAGCCAAAAATTAAACCAGTGTGTCATAAAAAAACCAACTGCTTTACTCAAGAATTAAATCACTCTAAAATACAACTTAAATTAACTCAGTGGAAAAAATCCATGTCTGCGAATAACGACGAAATTAACACCCTTTTAAATCAAGAATATAAGCAAGGTTTTGTCACCGACATTGAAGCGGACACGTTTGCAGCGGGATTAAATGAAGATGTGATTGCTCAATTATCGAAAGTAAAAAATGAACCCGAATTTATGTTGGAATATCGTTTGAAAGCCTTTCGTCATTGGCAAACGATGCCGTCGTCAGATTGGGCGCAATTGAAAATCGACCCGATTGATTACCAAGCGATTAGCTATTATTCCGCACCAAAATCAAAAGCCAACGCGCCAACAAGTTTGGATGAAATTGATCCCGAAATTTTGGAAGCCTACAAAAAATTGGGCATTCCGCTTGCCGAACAAGAACAACTCGCTGGAATTGCGGTCGATGCCGTATTTGATAGCGTTTCGGTGGCGACCACTTTCAAAGGTAAATTGCATGATGTTGGCGTGATTTTTTGCCCAATTTCGGAAGCGATTCGCGAATATCCTGAACTCGTAAAAGAGTATTTAAGTTCCGTTGTTGCCATTGGTGACAATTTTTTTGCGGCGTTAAATTCGGCTGTTTTTACAGACGGTTCGTTTGTTTACATTCCAAAAGGCGTGCGTTGCCCGATGGAACTTTCGACGTATTTTCGGATTAACGCCAGCAATACTGGACAGTTTGAACGGACGTTGATTATTGCTGACGAAGGCAGTTATGTTTCATATCTCGAAGGGTGCAGTGCGCCCCAGCGTGACGAAAATCAATTGCACGCCGCCGTCGTAGAATTAGTGATTTTAAAAGACGCACAAATCAAATACTCGACCGTGCAAAATTGGTATCCCGGCGACAAAGACGGCAAAGGCGGCATTTATAATTTCGTCACCAAACGCGCGTATTGCAAAGGCGATAACTCCAAAGTTTCGTGGACGCAAGTTGAAACGGGTTCGGCGATTACTTGGAAATATCCAAGCTGCATTTTGAAAGGTGATAATTCGGTCGGTGAATTTTATTCGGTCGCGGTCACGAACAACTTGCAACAAGCCGACACCGGCACAAAAATGATTCACGTCGGCAAAAACACCAAAAGCACCATCATTTCAAAAGGCATTTCGGCGGGCAAAGCACAAAACACTTATCGCGGGTTGGTCAAAATTTCCAGCAAAGCCGAAAACGCTCGCAATTACACCCAATGCGATTCGTTACTCGTCGGTGACAAATGCGGCGCACACACGTTTCCGTATGTTGAAGTCCGCAATTCATCGGCACAAATCGAACACGAAGCGACCACTTCAAAAATCAGTGAAGACCAATTATTTTTCTGTCAGCAACGTGGACTTTCTGCCGAAGACGCGGTTTCAATGATTGTGAATGGTTTTTGCAAGCAAGTTTTCAAAGAGTTGCCAATGGAATTTGCCGTTGAAGCGCAAGCGTTGTTGGGGTTGAGTTTAGAAGGCTCGGTCGGTTAATTGACGTAATTTTACAAATTAAAAATAATTCATATTCGGAATACAAATGCTCAAAATCAAAGACTTAACCGTCAACGTTGGAACTAAAGAAATTCTCAAAGGCTTAAACCTCGAAGTGAAAGCAGGCGAAATCCACGCCATCATGGGGCCAAACGGCGCGGGAAAAAGTACACTTTCGCACGTTTTGTCAGGCAAATCAGGCTACGAAGTGACAGGCGGTTCAATCACTTACAACGACAAAAATTTACTCGAAATGCCTGCTGAAATTCGCGCTCGTGAAGGCGTATTTTTAGCGTTTCAATATCCTGTCGAAATCGCAGGCGTAACGAATGTTTATTTGTTGAAAGCCGCCTTAAACGCGGTTCGCAAACACAAAGGTTTAAGTGAAGTCGATGCAATGGATTTTTTAACGCTGGTCAAAGCCAAAACCAAAGCTCTCGATATGGACGAAAAGTTTTTATATCGCGCGGTGAACGAAGGTTTTTCGGGCGGCGAAAAGAAACGTAACGAAATTTTGCAAATGGCGATGCTCGAACCGCAATTGTGTATTTTGGACGAAACCGATTCAGGTTTAGACATTGATGCGTTGCGAATTGTTGCCGACGGTGTGAACGCCCTACGTTCTGAAAACCGCGCGTTTATTATGGTGACGCATTACCAACGCTTGCTGGATTACATCAAACCCGATTTTGTTCACGTTTTAGCGGACGGCAAAATTGTGAAATCAGGTGGCGCGGAGTTGGCGTTGGAACTCGAAGAAAAAGGTTATGGTTGGTTGGAGCAAGCATGAGCATTTCATGGTTAGACGATTTTCGCCAACAAGCCCAATCGCAATTTGAACAAACCGGTTTTCCGTCAAACCGCTTGGAAGATTGGCGTTACACCAACGTTTCAGCGATTACCAAAAAAGAATTTCCATTAGCAAAAATAGAAAATTCTCCCGTTTTTGAAGGTTCAAAAGGCGGAACAGCTTTTCATTTTGTGTTGGTGGACGGTTTTTTCAACGCAGGATTATCGAATTTACCTAAATCCATTACGGTTTGTTCAATCAACGACGCGCTTAAAAATCACGCGGGTTTATTGCAATCGAAATTCAATCAAGCGATTACACAAACGCACGGTTTTATTGATTTTAATACTGCGAATTTCACCGACGGGCTGTTTATTCATATTGCCGAAAACGGGGTTTTAGACAAACCGTTGCAAATTATTCACGTCGCCACGCAAGAAGCGATTTTGCCGACGCGCCACGTTGTCATTTTGGAAAAAAATGCGAAAGCCACGCTGATTGAAACGTTTAGTAGTTCAGAAAATAATGCTTATTTGACGAATTCGGTGGCTGAAATTTTTGTCGGTGAAAACGCGGATTTGACGCTTTATAAAGTGCAACAAGAAAGCGAAACGGCGTATCATTTTGGCGGCACTTACGTTCAACAAGCCGACAACGCGCGTTTCACGCATCATAATTTTGCGTTGGGAAGTGTGTTAGCGCGAAGTGATATTGTCTGTGATTTGGCGACGGCGGCAGAATGTGAATTGAACGGTTTATATTTGGGTTCGCAAAAACAACATCTCGATAATTTCACGCGAATCAATCATTTACAACCAAACGGCATCAGCCGCGAATTTTACAAAGGCATTTTGAACGACAAAGCGCGTGGCGTTTTTCAAGGGCGAATTGTCGTCGCAGAAAACGCGCAAAAAATCGATTCCAAAATGAACAACCGTAATTTGTTGTTATCGAATGAAGCCGAAATCGACACGAAACCGCAATTAGAAATTTATGCCGATGACGTGAAATGCGCCCACGGTGTCACGGTTGGGCAGTTAGACGAAAAATCAATTTTCTATTTGCAATCGCGCGGCATCGACGAAGCGACTGCGAAACACATTCTGACGTTCGCCTTTGCCAACGAAATGGTTGATAAAATCACCGTTCCCAGTTTGCGCGAATCTGTTTTTAACCTATTATTGGCGCGATTCCCTGAAGGAGCAGAACGTTAATGAAGGCTCTAATACTAAAACCAATAATGTGGAACACAAAAAATTACGAACGTCCTTCGGGCTATCCGTCTCAAGGTGGTTTTGCTCAAGAATATGGTTATGGGCATGAAGAATGGAACAACAGCAATAAACGAATTTGGGGAGATTACAAAATTTTTCATACAGAATCTCCAAACAGGCTACTTCCATACTCACACGAAGGTAATCTGGGAATTATTACAACTGCATCGGTTGGCGGGAATCAGTATGCGATTAGTGTTGCAACTAATGTGTTTGATAACGATGAAAATCAAAGAGAAGATATTGTTGAAGCATTGAGCATTTATGATGACTGGAAAGAAATATGGGATGTTGAATTAGTACGCCAAAAATTCAATAATAATAAAAAAGATTTTTTGAAACGCTGGGGGGAGGATTGTCAATGGATTAGATGGCGGTGTCCGTTAAATCAGTATTTTCATTTTCCCACACCTATTTTGTTAGAGTCTCAAAAAATATCGGGAAAAAATAAATTGGTCACTATGCACAGTAGCTATCAAGCCATTTACCCTGAACAAATTTTACCGCTTCTTGGCGAGCTGCCCGAATCAATTTTTGACTGGTTATCAAGCGGGGAGTTTGATGACACCATAATTAACAGAGACACTAGAAAATTTGTTAATAACTTCAGAGTTGCACGACAGTCTTTGGTTGCAACGTCACTCATCTCAAATTCTGCCAATGCACCAGCTACTCAAAAATATGAATACTGGGTTGAAGGTAATAGAACGGTAGAACCACTTCACGCTGAGTTACAAAAAAAGTATGTAGATTTTCTGCATTCCAAAAGTATCCAGCTTAAAGAAGATAAAAATTTTGTTGATGTTCAATACGTTAATAAAAAGGGGGAGGTGACGTTTGTCGAAATCAAACCCACTGAAAATATCGAAACAAAATACGCGATTCGGATGGCAATTGGTCAATTGTTAGAATATCGCTATAAACTGAATCACGATGCGAAGTTGCAAATAGTTTTAGGAAATCAGCCTAAAAAGGAAGAGGCTGAATTTGTGGCATCGTTGAATATAACGCTGGTTTATTACGATTCAAATGCCAAAACCTTTCATAAAGCATCTTAAACTTCCATGTGAGAAAACATACAAATGTATCCGATTGAAAAAATCCGCGCTGATTTTCCGATTCTCAACGAAAAAATTCGCAATAAACCGCTCGTTTATTTGGACAATGCCGCGAGTTGCCAAAAGCCGCAAGCCGTGATTGATAGCATCGTCAAACTTTACAGCCATGATTATGCGAATGTGCATCGCGGCGTTCACACGTTGAGCGTGCGTTCGACCGATTTGTTTGAAGCGGCGCGTGAAAAAGTGAAAACCTTTATCAACGCGGCAAGTGAAAAGGAAATTATTTTTGTGCGTGGCGCGACGGATGCGATAAATTTAGTCGCGCAAACTTACGGCAAAGCCAACATCCACGCGGGCGACGAGATTATTATCACCGCAATGGAACATCACTCGAACATTGTGCCGTGGCAAATGTTGTGCGAAGAAAAAGGCGCGATTTTGAAAGTTGCGCCGATGACAAGTCAGGGCGAATTGTTGATGCCAGAATTTGAGGCGTTGCTGAATTCAAAAACGAAATTGGTTTCTGTCGTTCACATGTCGAACGCGCTCGGAACGATTAACCCTGTCGAAAAAATTATTGAACTCGCCCACGCGCAAAACATTCCCGTTTTACTAGACGGCGCACAAGCCATTCCACACACGCCTGTTGATATGCAGAAATTGGATTGTGATTTTTATGTTTTTTCGGGTCACAAACTCTACGCACCAACGGGCGTGGGCGTTTTGTACGGCAAACAATCTTTGCTAGAAGCGATGCCGCCGTATCAAGGTGGCGGCGATATGATTCGCACTGTGACATTTGAAAAAAGCACTTACGCGGGTTTGCCCCATAAATTTGAAGCGGGAACGCCAAGTATTGCTGAAGTGATTGGTTTAGGCGCGGCGATTGATTATTTGAATACGATTGGCATGGATAAAATTGCCGCGTATGAAGCAGAATTATTGGTTTATGCAACCGAGCAAGCCTTACAAATTGACGGTTTGAATATCATCGGTGAAGCAAAAGAAAAAGGTGCTATTTTGTCTTTCACACTTGGCAAAATTCATCCGCACGATATTGGCACAATGTTGGATAGTTTAGGCATTGCGATTCGTGCAGGTCATCATTGTGCGATGCCCGTGATGGATTTTTACAAAGTGCCTGCGACGGCGCGTGCGTCGTTTGCGATGTACAACACGAAAGCTGAAATCGATGTGTTGATTTTGGGAATTAAAAATTTAATTGAGATGTTTGGCTAATGTTTGAAGATTTACGCGATTTATACCAAGAAGTCATATTTGACCACAACCGCAACCCGCGCAATTTCTACATTATGGAAAATTACGACCGTATGGTTGAAGGTTTCAATCCGCTTTGCGGCGACCGTTTAACGTTATTTTTAAAAATGGACGGCGACATAATTACTGACGCGAGTTTTCAAGGTTCAGGTTGCGCTATTTCGACGGCTTCGGTTTCGTTGATGACTGAAATTGTGAAAGGTAAAACCGAAGCGGAAGCCGAAGCGTTATTTAAAACGTTTCACGAAATGACCACGGGAAAAGACGAAAATATTAATTTTGAAGCGGTTGGAAAACTGGCGGTTTTAGCCGGTGTTCGTGAATATCCAGCTCGCGTAAAATGCGCGACGTTGGCGTGGCACACGTTGGATGCGGCGTTGAAAAATGAACAACAATCCATTTCGACTGAATAATGTCGCATCAAAATAAACTTGCCGTACTTTTTGAAGGCAGCGGCGACGTTTCAAAATTTGAGGAACTCGCCGAACGTTTAAATTTGCCACTTCGACAATCGACGGATCAAAATTCCGAAGCGTTTTTTTTAACGTGGCGCGACGGTTGTTTGAAATTATTGGACAAAGAATTGTTGAAAAAAGGCGGTTTGAGCGTCGATATTGAACCGCGAAATGGTGAACAGCGTTCGTATCCCGCGCCAAAAGAAGGCGCATTTGCACAAGCCATTGGACGTAAAACGAAAACCGTTATCGATGCGACAACGGGTTGGGCGCAAGACAGTTTGTGTTTATTCCGGATGGGTTATGACGTGTGCTGCATCGAACGTTCACCGATGATGGCGGAATTATTAACCGATGCGTTTGAACGGTTGGCGCGTGAATCGTGGGTGCAAAAGTGCCAACTTTCGCCGCCGATTTTAATGACCGGCAACGCGATTGATATTTTAAAAACAGTAGAAACGCCGCCCGATTGCATTTATTTGGATCCAATGTTTCCGCCCAAACGCAAAAAATCGGCATTGAGTAAAAAATCCATGACGATTTTGCAAGAATTAGTCGGTGAAGATGTGGACAAAATCGAACTTTTTGAAGCCGCTTTTGCGGCAACGGCGAAGCGCGTGGTGGTGAAAAGTCCCGATTATGCCGAACCGTTGGGCGGCAAACCGAACGAAAGTTTTTCGGGGAAATTGTTGCGTTACGATGTGTATTTGAAAAATTAACGAGCCGTTTATGGCAAACTAAATTTGTATATCAAACCACGCCAAACATTTCACCATGCCAAAATACGCGCAAGCCGTGACAAAACAAGCGGCAATTAAACTCAACCAAAAGTTCAACCCGCCACGAAGCAACATCGGAAATACGATAAATAACACCAGCGACGGCAACACCAGCCAGAAAATACCGTAAGAAAGTTGGGCGACTTTTTCAGTTTCGCCCGAATCCAAATACAGCCAAACAAAAGCCAGCAAAGACGTAAATGGCAAAGAAGCGAGAGCCGCAGCCCAAAAAGAACTGCGTTTCGCGATTTCAGAAATAACCACCAACAGCGTGGCTGAAACCAAAATTTTTAAAATATATTGCGTCATTTTTGGCGATAAATCCTATCCATTAACGTTGCAAAAAATTCCGCAACAAATCGTGTCCGTGTTCGGTCAAAATTGATTCAGGATGAAATTGCACACCTTCAATATCGAGCGTTTTGTGGCGCACGCCCATGATTTCGGCGATTTCACCGTGTTCATTTTGCGTCCACGCGGTAACTTCTAAACAATCGGGCAAACTACTTTGTTCAATGACCAACGAATGATAGCGCGTTGCGATAAATGGATTATTCAAGCCTTTGAAAACACCCGAATCGGCGTGATAAACCAGCGACGTTTTACCGTGCATAATTTGTTTCGCGTGAATCACATTGCCGCCAAACGCATAACCGATACTTTGATGCCCTAAACACACGCCCAACAACGGAATTTTTCCGGCAAAATGCAAAATTGTTTCGACTGAAACTCCGGCTTCTTTTGGCGTGCAAGGCCCTGGTGAAATGACAATTTTGTCGGGATTTAACGCCGCAATATCGGCAACCGAAACTTGGTCATTCCGAACGACGATAACGTCTGCGCCCAATTCGCCCAAGTATTGCACCAAGTTATAAGTGAATGAATCGTAATTATCGACCATGACGATTTTCATAATTGCTCTCCTTCTAAACCCGCTTCTGCCATAGCGACGGCGCGAAAAACGGCGCGTGCTTTATTCATTGTTTCTTCCCATTCGCTTTGTGGCACGGAATCGTAAACGATGCCTGCGCCCGCTTGAATATGTAATTTGCCGTCTTTAATCACAGCGGTTCTAATCGCAATCGCGGTGTCTAAATTCCCTGTCCAGCCGATGTAACCGACCGCGCCCGAATACACGCCGCGTTTGACAGGTTCGAGTTCGTCAATAATTTCCATTGCCCGAATTTTTGGCGCACCGCTAACCGTTCCAGCGGGAAACGTTGCCGCCAAAACATCGAACGCATTTTTGCCTTTTTGTAGCGTTCCCGTGACGTTCGACACAATGTGCATAACGTGCGAATAACGCTCGACAATCATTTTGTCGGTCAATTGAACGGTGCCAATTTCAGCGACGCGCCCTGCATCGTTGCGCCCCAAATCAATCAACATCAAATGCTCCGCGAGCTCTTTCGGATCAGCGAGCAATTCTTTTTCGAGTTCTAAATCCTGTTCGGTCGTCGCGCCACGCCGACGAGTTCCCGCAATCGGGCGAACCGTGACAGTTTCATCTTCCAAACGCACCAAAATTTCAGGCGACGAACCAACAATCTGAAAATCGTCCAAATCTAAATAAAACATATACGGCGACGGATTCAAACATCGCAACGCCCGATATAAATTAAGCGGCGCGGCAGTGAACGGAATCGACAAACGTTGCGACAAAACCACCTGCATAATGTCGCCATTGGTGATGTATTCTTTGGCTTTTTCGACGGCTTTTTTGAAACCTGATTCGGTAAAACCCGACACAAAATCGTTTTCGTGAACAGTTTTGGGATTCGCGAGACGTTCGGGTTTAGTTTGAGATTCGTACAATTTATTTTGCGTGTCTTGCAAGCGTGTTATGGCACGTTCGTAAGCGTTTGGTTCTTCAGGATTGGCGTGCGTGAGCAACAACATTTTGCCCGATAAATTATCAAAAACAAGCAATTCTTCCGACACCATTAACAGAATATCGGGCGCACCAATTTCGTCTGGTTTTTCGATTTTACAAACGCGCGGTTCAATATAACCAATCGTTTCATAACCAAAATAACCGACTAACCCACCGTTAAAACGCGGTAATTTTTCAATATCTGGCACACGATAACGCGCTTTAAATTCTTCAATCCAGTGCAACGGATTTTCGTGCGTCACACTTTCAATAATTTTGTTTTCAAACGTTACCGTGATTTGTGAACCAAATACTTTCACAATCGTTTTACAGGGTAAACCAATGATGGAATAACGCCCCCATTGTTCGCCGCCGTGAACCGATTCAAACAAATAGGAATACGCGCCAGCAGCGAGTTTTAAATATGCACTTAACGGCGTGTAAACATCGGCGAGAATTTCGCAGCTAACGGGAATGCGGTTATAGCCTTGTTTGGCGTACTGATTAAATTGTTCTGAAGTCATGCGTTTTTTTTAATTGGTCGAAAGGCAAATGATGGGCGAAAAGATAACATAATTACAGCACTCGTGCCAAACCGTGATAAATCACCAAATAACGCGCAAATCCTTGTCTAAAAATAATTTTTAGGCTACATTTATAGAACCGGTTAAAAACCGTTGAAAAGAACGATTATAAAATCTTAGGAGGCGTGATAATGAGTGGATTAAGTGCAGAAAAATTAGGACTTCACAGCGTAGGTCAGGTTTATCATAATTTAAGCTATGATAAACTGTTTGACCACGAAGTCGCTAATAACGAAGGACAGGTGTTAAGTAATGACACGATGACTGTAGACACAGGGAAATTCACAGGGCGATCGCCAAAAGATAAGTTCTTCGTTCAACAAGAACCATCATGCCAACATATCGCATGGGGCAATGCAAATAAGCCCGTTTCAGCGGAAATTTTCGACGATTTGTACGCTGACGTGATTACTTATTTATCGGGCAAAGATATTTATGTCACTGACGGGTTTAGTGGCGATGGCGAAACCCGTAAATCCGTGCGTTTTATTACCGAATTTGCGTGGCAAGCGCATTTTGTAAAAAATATGTTTATTCGTCCAGAAGGCGATGAATTAACTGATTTTTCTCCGAATTTTCGCGTCTATAACGCCAGTAATTTCACCAATGAAAAATGGCAAAATCACGGTTTAAATTCCGAAGTTTTTTGTATTTTTAACGTCGAAAAGAATGTCGCCATCATTGGCGGCACTTGGTACGGTGGCGAAATGAAAAAAGGCATTTTCACCATGATGAATTACTGGTTGCCGCTGGAAGGAATTTTGTCGATGCACTGCAGCGCGAATGTCGGCAAAGACGGCGATGTGGCATTATTTTTCGGTTTATCGGGAACAGGCAAAACCACGCTTTCAACTGATGCGTCACGCAAGTTAATCGGCGACGATGAACACGGTTGGGACGATAAAGGCGTATTCAATTTCGAAGGCGGCTGTTACGCAAAATGTATCGGTTTATCACAAGAAAATGAACCTGAAATTTTTGCAGCGATTCGTCGTCACGCATTATTAGAAAACGTGGTTTATGACGATAACGGCGAAGTTGATTATCACGACAGCTCGAAAACGGAAAATACGCGCGTTTCGTATCCGATTGAACATATTGAAAATCACGAACCCGATTTGCGTGCGGGACAACCTCAAAATATTATTTTTCTAACGTGCGATGCGTTTGGCATTTTGCCGCCTGTTTCAAAATTGTCGAAAGAACAAGCGATGTATTATTTCTTGTCGGGTTACACGGCGAAAGTGGCAGGAACAGAACGTGGCGTAACCGAACCACAAGCGACTTTTTCAGCGTGTTTTGGCGAAGCGTTTTTGCCGTTGCATCCAACCGTTTACGCGACGTTGCTTGGCAAAAAAATGGAACAAAACGGCGTGAATGCGTATTTGGTTAACACGGGTTGGACAGGCGGCGGTTATGGCGTGGGCAAACGGATGAGCATCAAAGGCACTCGTGCTTGTGTGAATGCCATTTTGGACGGCAGCATCAATAATGCTGATTTTGAAACGATGCCGTATTTTAATTTGAGCATTCCAACAACCTTGGAAGGCGTTGAAACTAATTTATTGAACCCGCGAAATGCGTGGGAAGACAAGGCGAATTTCGATGAAACCGCGCAAAAATTAGCGGGAATGTTTGTGGCGAATTTCAAAAAATACACCAGCGACAATAGTAATTTTGATTTCACGCAAGCTGGTCCTCAGCTGTAATTTCTCTCCAAATTGTGCGATGTGAATTTTTGCATCGCACTTTCAAATTATCTCAATGAAACCACTTATAATCGTTACCGCATTGCTTGCATTGATTGCAGGCATTTTTTTTAGCTTGAATAAAACCGTTCCGAATGCGACTTTTACCACGTTAAAAGGCGAACAAATGTCGTTTAAAACGTTGCGCGGCAAACCTGTGATTGTGACGTTTTGGGCGACAGATTGTGAAAGTTGCCTCAAGGAAATTCCGCTTTGGCTGGATTTGTATTCACGTTATCACGCGCAAGGCTTGGAAATTATTGGCGTGTCGATGTATTACGATCCGCCGAATCACGTTATTGAATTTAATAAATCACACGCTCTGCCCTACCCGATTACGTTGGATATTGAGGCAAAATTAGCGAAAGAATTTGGTGATGTCAGCGTTACGCCGACGACGTTTTTGTTGAATCCGAAAGGCGAAATCGTGTGGCAAAAAGTCGGTTTGTTTGAATTGGCTGAATTACAGCCGCAGATTGAAAATTTTTTGAAGGAATAAGAATGCTCTGGTTAAAAGCGTTACATTTAATTGCGATGGTGTGCTGGTTTGCGGGACTGTTTTATTTGCCGCGTTTATATGTTTATCATGCGATGAGCGACGATGAAGCGAGTGATGAACGCTTTAAAATTATGGAGCGCAAATTGTTTTTTGGCATTATGACTCCGTCGATGATTGCGACATTTGTGTTCGGAGTTTGGTTGTTAATCGCGGGCGCGTGGCAGATGTATTCGCACGCGGGTTGGTTGCAAGTTAAATTTTTGTTGTTGCTGATTTTGGTGATTTACCATTGTTTTTGTTGGCAATGGTTGAAGTATTTTCGGAACGGCGACAACAAACGCGACCACGTTTTTTATCGTTGGATGAATGAAGTGCCAGTTTTGTTTTTGGTGGTAATAATTATTTTGGCTGTGGTGAAACCATTTTGAAAACAGGGCGGGTTTAGAACCCGCCCCTACGCATTTACGCGCTAACTTGTGCAATCCAATCTTGAAGATTGTAATAGTTGGTGATTCGAGCGACTTGATTATCACGGATTTCAAAAAACGCGCCCGCTGGCAAACGATATTTTTGCCCGTCAGCTTCTGGTAAGCCTTCGTCGGTTTTCAAGTATTCGCCAACAACGATGAATTCAGCAGCGGCTCTTTTGCCGTCAGCGGATGCCATAACAACCATGTCAACGAGCTGTTCTTTGTAGTTAAAATTCATGCAGGACATAAATTGCGTGAATGCTTCTTTGCCCACATCGCGTTTCCCTTGGTTGATGTCGTGAATAACATCATCGGTAAGTAAATTTAAAAAAGTGTCCATGTCGCCGTTGTTAAATGCGGCGTAGTAGTTTTCAATTAAAGAAAGCGTGGCTTGTTGAGTCATTTAATTTCCCTTATAAAACAAAAATGAAAGTTGTTGTACGAACATATATTTTAGCTTAGAACAAAATAAAATTATAAAAAACTGGTTTTTTATAAAAAGATTGTTATAATTTGCGTACTTTGCCGGGGTGGCGGAACTGGTAGACGCGCCGGATTCAAAATCCGGTGGAGGCAACTCCGTGCCGGTTCGATTCCGGCCCTCGGTACCAAAGTAAAAAGTCTTAATGGTTAATCCTATTAAGACTTTTTTTGTGGGTATCACTTTTTCAACGCACACACCTTTTATGCTTGAATCATTCCTGTTTTCTCGTCTCGATGTCGCCTTCGCACAATTTTTCAGTGCATTAACGAATTTTTCAAATGATGAAAAAAAATCCTTAGAAACTTTACTCGCACACTTATCTTTTACCCAATATCAAGGCAATACTTGCCTCAAATTAACTGAACCACAACGGCAATTATTGCTAATTTCAGATTTGACGACTTCCCCCAACGAAAATTCTACCACTTGCCCATTTCATATTGACGAACATAACCATTTTTATTTGCGCCGCTATTGGGATTACGAGCAACGCCTAATTGCAAAACTTCGGGCAATGCAAAAAACAGATTTGCCAATTTCAAATTTAGAAAAATTATTGGATTCTTTTTTTGAAACCTCAATCGAATCAGAAAAAAATGACCAGCGTGAAGCCGCAAAAACGGCTGTTAACCAAGCATTTACCATTATTACTGGCGGCCCTGGAACTGGCAAAACAACCACCATCGTTAAAATTCTCGCATTATTACAAACACTCCATTCCAAAAAACCCTTACACATCGCACTCGCCGCACCGACTGGCAAAGCGGCGATGCGTTTGCAAGAATCAATTACAAACAGCAAAGCCTCATTAAAACTTGAACAAATAATCAACGACGTTTTACCCGAAACGGTCACAACCATTCATCGTTTACTGGGTGCAAAACCTCCGTCACCCTATTTTCGCTATAACGAAAAAAATTTATTGCCTTACGATTTAATCGTCATCGATGAAGCGTCAATGATTGATTTAGCCATGATGAGCAAACTCGTCGAAGCAATCAAACCCGCTGCACGGTTAATTTTATTGGGCGATAAAGAACAACTCGCGTCCGTCGAATCTGGAACTGTTTTAGCCGATTTAACACAAGCCTTGCCGCAAAACACAATCGAACTCAAAAAAACCTATCGATTTAAAGATGAAATCAAAGCCTTCGCCGACGCAATCAATCAACAAAATGCAAAATTAGCATGGACAATGACACAGCAAAAAAACGCCGTCATTGAACAGTTGGGCGACGATTATTTATTGTATTTAGCCGATCAACACAGCGATTATTTTCACGGTATTAAAAACGGTAAAACATTTTCAGAAATTTACGATGCCTTCAATCGCTTTCAAATTTTGTGCGCTCACCGTGAAGGCAAAAATAGCGTTTCAGATTTAAATTACCGTTTAGAAAAAGTTTTGCGTGACCGAAAACTTATCAATTTATCAACGACGTGGTACGTTGGGCGACCTGTGATGGTGACGCAAAATAACGCCGCGTTGCAATTGTACAATGGCGATATTGGATTATGTTTGCCCGATGAAAACGGTGATGTAAAAGTATTTTTCCCGCGCCCAGATGACAAAAAACAAGGCTATTCACCCGCACGATTACCGAATTGCGAAACCGTTTTTGCGATGACGATTCACAAAAGCCAAGGCTCAGAATTTGAAGAGGTTTGTGTGTGTTTGCCAGAAAAAATGCAAACCATTTTGACCAAAGAATTGCTTTATACCGCCATTACTCGCGCGAAAGAACGGATTAAATTAGTCACAACTGAAACCATTTTTACAGCAACCCTCGAAGCAAATGTGGCGCGAGTAACAGGATTAGTCGAACAATTCAAAATTGCCCTATAATTGGCGAATTCTAAAATTGTTAATGAGTGATTTTATGCAAAATCCAGCTGTTATTCCCACAGACTTAAACGCCGCGCTGCTAGAAATTCAAAAATCTGCCGCAGAACTTTATCGATTTACCAACAAATTGACATTGTTAAAAATGGTTCATCGCGTCGCAGTGAAAATTATCCAAGCCGTCGATTTAGTGCAAACAGAATTAAAACAAAGTGATTCCAGAGAAGAGGCATTGGACGCACTCGAATCGTCAATATCGGTGCTATTTTTAGAAGAAGTCGTTGATGCGGACACGATGAGCGAATTGGAGGATTACATTTTGTCATTCGCCAAGCAATTAGATGACGAAGATTTAATTCGTTTTTTAAGCGAAATCATGGATAAAGTCGAAATAAAATACAACACGCTGCTAGAAAAAACCCATGAATTTAATGCGTTACTCAAAAATGAATTGGCGTAATGCTATTGCGCTAACAAATCCGAATCTTTTGTGAAAAAATCTAGCGCGACAATACTTGCTTTTTATAGTAAAAACGTTAAGTTATCACTTTAAATTATTTAATCGAGAGGGTCATTTTATGAAACGTATCTTTCTATTTTTAGTCACCAACCTTGCCGTAATGGTAGTGATTGGCACTATTTTTAATCTGTTAGGTTTGCACAGTTCTCTCGCCGCAAATGGTGTGGATTTGGACTTGAAAAAGTTGCTGTTGATGTCAGCAATTATCGGTTCAGCGGGTTCGATTATTTCGTTGTTTATGTCGAAATGGTCAGCAAAAAGAGGCATGGGCGTGGTCGTTATCGAATCGCCACAAAACCAAACTGAAAGATGGTTGCTCGATATTGTGGCGCGTCAAGCGCAACAAGCGGGAATTGGAATGCCTGAAGTCGGTATTTTTGAATCACCTGAACCGAATGCGTTTGCGACTGGCGCGAACCGTGACAGCGCATTAGTCGCCGTCAGCACGGGTTTATTGCACAGCATGAGCGCGGACGAAGTCGAAGCCGTTGTCGGACATGAAATCAGTCACGTTGCGAATGGCGACATGATTACGATGGCGTTAATGCAAGGCGTGGTGAACACGTTTGTTTATTTCTTCGCGACGATTATCGGTCATTTTGTCGATAAAGTAATTTTGAAAAACGAAGAAAGTGGCTACGGTTGGGCGTATTACGTCACGCAAATGGTCGCACAAATTGCCCTCGGTATTTTGGCTTCAATGTTGACGATGTGGTTTTCACGTTACCGCGAATTTAGAGCCGACGCAGGTGGTGCGAATTTAGCGGGACGCGAAAAAATGATTTCCGCATTGCAGGCTTTGCAACGTTCACACGAACCCGAAGCGTTGCCTGGTCAACTCGCCGCATTCGGCATTAACGGCGGCGGCACCATGCGGTTATTCATGACGCATCCGCCGCTTGAAGAACGTATTGCGGCGTTGCAAAACTTACGTTAATCGACCGAAAATTCTGTATTTCATAATGTGGGCGCGACAAATTCGCGCTTACTTTTGACCTTTTAAAAAGCGCGAATGAATTCGCGCCCACAACGACATTTCAAAAATATGAGCATCACACTTTCTAATCGCGTTAATGCAGTAAAACCTTCCCCCACTTTAGCTATTACCGCGCGTGCCGCTCAAATGCGAGCCGCAGGTCACGATATTATTGGTTTAGGCGCAGGCGAACCCGATTTCGACACGCCTGATTTTATCAAACACGCCGCGATTGAAGCGATTAACAAGGGTTTCACAAAATACACCGCTGTTGATGGCATTGCGCCGTTGAAAAAAGCCATTATCGACAAATTCAAAAACGACAACGGTTTGGACTACAACGCGAAACAGATTTTAGTTTCATGCGGTGGTAAACAAAGTTCGTATAATTTAACGCAAGCCCTTTTAAATTCAGGCGATGAAGTGATTATTCCTGCGCCGTATTGGGTTTCGTATCCCGATATGGTTTTGCTGGCGGATGGCGTTCCCGTCATTATTGAAACCACGCAAGCGCAGAATTTCAAAATGTCGCCCGAAAAGTTACGCGCCGCGATTACCGAAAAAACGCGGTTAATTTTTATCAACAGCCCATCAAATCCGTCTGGTGTGGCGTATTCATTGGACGAGTTGAAAGCGTTAGGCGATGTGTTGGCAGATTTCCCAAACATCATTATTGCTACCGACGATATGTACGAGCATATTTTGTGGGAACAAAACACGTTTGTGAACATTTTGAACGCACATCCTGAATTTTACAATCGCACGGTTGTGATGAATGGCGTGTCAAAAGCCTATTCGATGACAGGCTGGCGAATTGGTTATGCGGCGGGAAATGAAAAATTGATTGAAGCAATGTGTACGATTCAATCACAAAGCACGTCGAATCCAACGTCGATTTCACAATATGCGGCATTAGCCGCGTTAACGGGCGACCAAAGTTTCATTGCTGAAATGTGCGTCGAATTCAAAAAACGTCACGATTTTGTGGTTGCTGAATTAAATACGATTGACGGTGTGGAATGCGTTGAAACAGATGGCACATTTTACGTTTTTCCGAATATCGAAAAATTACTTGAACGTTTAGACGGCATTGATGACGATTTGGCGTTTTCAGATTATTTGATTGAAAAAGCGGGTGTAGCATTAGTTCCAGGTTCAGCATTTGGAACGGCGGGGCATATTCGGCTTTCGATTGCCACCAGTATGGAAAATTTAAAAACGGCTCTTGATAGAATCAAACAAGCAATTTAAAACATAAGGCGATTTTTAAATCGCCTTTTTTCTACCCACCAATTTGGAATTATTATGAAAAAGATATTTACTGTTTTAGCCATTTTCTCTGCGACTTCATTTTCTGTGCAAGCAGAACCCGCTTTTGTACACCCCCACGCTGAAACACATAACACCATAACTTGTGTAAAAACAACCGAAGCCGAAATTGCTGCTTTATTCGATCTTTGGAATGCCGCACTTGCGACATTAAATGCCGAAAATGTTGCTTCTTTATACGCGCATGATGCGGTTTTATTAGCGACACTTTCAAACGAAGTGCGTCCAACACACGAAAAAATCGAAGATTATTTTGTGCATTTCTTAGAAAAAAAGCCTCAAGGGAGAATTGATTCGCGCAGCATCAGTATTGGTTGCAATACTGCGTCAGATACAGGACTTTACACTTTCACACTTCACGAAAAAAATGGCAAAATCAAAGAAGTTCCTGCGCGTTACTCATTCGTTTATGAATACGATGATGACCAATGGTTAATTGAACATCATCATTCTTCATTGATGCCAGAAAGTGTTAAAAAACAAAAAAAACACTAGATAATCGAGAGTTACAACCATGATTCACAAACACATTCAGTATTATTCAAAACATTTAAAAGACGATGCACCCGCATCATTAGTCGTTTTTTTAGTCGCATTGCCTTTATGTTTGGGCATTGCGTTAGCTTCGGGTGCGCCCTTATTTTCAGGCATCATCGCAGGCTTAGTCGGTGGATTATTGGTTTCCATGTTGAGTGGTTCACAGCTTGCCGTTACAGGTCCCGCAGCTGGGTTAACGGTCATTGTTTTTACAGCGATTGAAACATTGGGAAGTTTTCAAGGTTTATTGGTTGCTGTTGTTTTAGCGGGTATTTTTCAAGTCATATTGGGTTATTTACGCGCTGGTATTATCGGTGCATTTTTTCCTTCCGCAGTGATTGAAGGGATGCTTGCCGCAATTGGTTTAATTTTAATTATTAAACAAATCCCACACGCCACAGGCTATGACACGAGTTATGAAGGCGATGAAAGCTATATGCAAGAAACGGCTGAATCGAGTTTTTTAGAATTATTCGATTCATTTAGTGCCATTTCATTAGGTGCAGTCATTATCAGTAGCGTGGCATTGTTGATTTTAATTGGTTGGGGATTTTTTAAAAGCCACCCCATTCTAAAATTTATTCCTGCGCCGTTAATTGCTGTTATTTGGGGTGTTGGTTTTAATGAATGGGCGATGCAATTCGCGCCAGACTTTGCCGTTAGTGCGAAACATTTAGTCAGCCTACCGATTACAAATAGTCCAAAAGAATTTTTCGATAATTTCATTTTTCCTGATTTTCAGTATTTAACCAATCCACAGACTTATGTTGTTGCTGCGACTATCGCCATTATTGCCAGCTTGGAAACATTATTGAGCTTGGAAGCTACCGATAAACTTGATCCACTCAAACGTATCGCACCCACAAATCGAGAACTCAAAGCGCAAGGCGTAGGAAATATAGTCAGTGGATTACTCGGTGGTTTGCCCATGACGGCAGTCATCGTGCGAAGTGCGGCAAACATTAACTCGGGTGGACGAACATACGTTTCATGTTTTTTACACGGAATGTGGTTACTGTTGAGTGTGATGTTTTTAGCTAAATTTTTAAACATGATTCCACTGGCGTGTTTGTCAGCGATTTTATTACACACGGGCTACAAGCTCGCAAATCCTAGCGTATTCAAACGTTTTTATAAAAAAGGGATGAGTCAGTTTTTACCGTTTGCAATAACAATTGTGGCAATTTTAGTAACGGATTTATTAAAAGGCATGGTAATTGGGGTGGTGATTGGCTTGTTTTTTGTTATAAAAGCCAATTATCAAGCCGCGATTACGCTTTCAAAAGACAATTTGAATTATCTATTATCTTTTAACAAAGACGTGTCATTTTTAAACAAAGCGTTACTTCGCAAATTCATTTTACAAATCCCTGAAAACAGCACTGTAATAATCGATGCGTCGAAAACGGATTTTGTAGATTACGATATTTTAGAAGTGATTGAAGAATTTTTAGAATCCGCTGCCGAAGATAATATCACTGTTGAATTGGTCAATTTTTATGGCAAGAAAAAGTTTGAACGCTATGCCAGAATTTAACTTGAATTAGCTTGAGTTTGCCCATTTGCAAGAACATAATCGCCCTCCTTATAAAATAATTTTTAGGTAACGCTTATGAAACAAAAAAGAAGTTATGCTCTATTTGCTGCATTTTTAACTTTAAATGGTTGCGCGACATTTAGATCTTACAATTCAGAAACGCAAACGCTTGTTTCAAGCATTGCGACGGGGCAAGTTGATCAAGCCATTACTGAACATGAAGCTAAAACGGGTTCAGATAAAGATTTGCTTTATTTCATGGAAAAAGGCGAGTTGCAGCGTTTGAAAAAACTGTATCCAGACACGATTGCAACTTGGACAGAAGCCGATAAAATCATCGCGCAATGGGAAAGTGAAGCAAAAATCAGCGGCGCGAAAGTCGGTCAAGCCGTTGGCTCTGTTGTCGTGAATGATAAATTACGCCGTTACGATGGTGAAGATTATGAGAAAGTCATGCTTTCAACACGTCTTGCGCTGGCATATTTAGCGGCGGGTAAAACAGAAGATGCTTTGGTTGAAATTAAAAAAACGTGGGAACGTGAAAATTTGATTAAAACCCTGCATGAAAAAGACATCGACGAAGCAGAAAATACAGCGAAAGAAAAAGGATACAAAACAAAATCGGAAGATTTAAAAGGTTATCCGATTGCTACGCTTAACAGTCCAGATGTCACCAATTTAAAAAATGGCTATCAAAATGCGTTTAGTCATTATTTATCGGGTTTCTTATATGAAGCAGCGGGCGAAGAAAGTTTGGCAGCGGCAAGTTATCGCACGGCTATTGAGTTGCAACCAAGTTTAAGCGTTTTAAAAGATGGTTTAGCAGGTATCGATGAACGCGCTGCAACATTTGTAAAATCGGTACTAACAGCAGTTGCACAACAAGAGCCGCAAGCATTGCCTGAAGTCAAAACACCAATAAAAAAATCTAAAAAGAAAGGCAAAAAAGGTAAATCGGTACAACAAGTTGCTGTCGCACCGATTTCTGCTCCTGTTCAAACATCACCATTCATCGCAACGTCTAACGAAAGCGATGTGTTATTTGTGGTTGAAACAGGTGTTGCACCGTTTAAAAAATCAATCATGATTCCGTTGCCAATTCCTTATGCGGGCGTTGTGCCAATTTCATTCCCTGTTTTAGAAACTAATCCAATTTCGGCAAATAAAGCCATTTCAATTAGTTTACCGAATAATTCAACGATGCAATTAACAACCATTACGAGCATTGAAAATTTATCACGTCGTTCGTTGAAAGATAATTTACCTTCAATTATGGTGCGTGCTGCAATTCGCGGTGCGGTTAAAGGTGCATCACAAGCAGCAGTTTATAGACAAAGTCTTCTTGCAGGTTTAGTTGTGAATGCAGTGAATGTCGCTACTGAACAAGCAGATGAGCGCACTTGGGGCTTGTTACCTGCTGAAATTACCATTGCGCGTGTAAAATTATCTGAAGGCAAATCAACAATTAAAATCCAAACGTCGCAAGGCATGAAAGAAGTGACCGTGAATGTTTCGGGTAAACACGTTGTGATTCCGATTCGTTTAATTGGCAATTCAATTTATAACTTGCAAGCAAGTTCATAAAACGATTTTTTTATAATTTTGAAGGAACACAAACATGAATAAAAATTCTTTTTTAAAATTGTGCTACTTCGCACTCATTGCCGTTCTATTTGCAGGTTGTGCAACACAACCACTGTCGCCACCTGCACCAAATTCAATAGCGTCAAAAGTCATTTTATTGAATGAATTGCCAAGAATTAGCATTTATGACTTACGCATGGTGCCAATTAACAATTTTTTAGTTGTTGAAGCCGAACTTGTTCATAACGATACGTTTTCCGATACAGTTTTGAAAAGCGCACCATGGTTCACAACGCTTCCGGTTCTAATTGTTGGTGCAGCAGTGCAACCGATGTTTTCATCGAGAGCTTCGAGCAGCAACTCAATTCAATATCGTTTTCAATGGCGCGATAAAAATGGGATGAATGTTGGAAGCGAAGAAAGCTGGAAAGTGTTAAATTTCATTCCTTCTCAAGCACAACATATTAGAGGCGTTGCAACCTCAAAATATGCGGTGGATTTCAAACTTGAACTTAAAAATAACAACTAAGGATAAAACTCATGATTACAAATCGCACAAACATTTTAGGCTTGGCAATCGTTTTAACTGCAACACTTGGCGTTTCGGGTTGTGCTTCAAATCAACCTGCTTTTTCTTCTGGTAACGTGAGTTATGGCGACACAAAAGCGGTTGAAACGTTGACCAACGAAATTGGTTTAACAGATTTTCAAATGATGGCGGAAACTATGACAAACTCGCTTCTCACCAGTACGTTGATTGCAGGCAGTAAACAAAAACCAACAATCACTATTTCTGACATTAAAAACAAAACCAGCGAACACATTGATACCCGTGCGATTGCATTAAAAATTAGAACGCAACTTGCAAAATCACAAGCTGTGCGATTTATGGGTGATAAAGCCGATGAAAAACACGCTTTAACTGAGTTGCAACGTCAAGGACAATCTGGTCGTTATAAAGCCTCAAAAAGTGTGAAAATGGGAAATGCAGAAGGCGCAAAATACTCGCTTTACGGTGAAATTACTTCGATTGTGAAACGTGCTGATGATATTAAAAACATCGATTACATTCTCAATCTAACGCTTGAAGATTTAGATTCCAGTGAAATTATCTGGACAGAAGAAAAAGAAATTCGCAAAACTTCTGAACGTTCTACATTTTAGGTCGATGAAATGAAATTTCTTACGACGTTTTTTCTAGGGTTAATTTTTGTGAATCCTGTCATGGCTAAATCGATTGCTGTAACTGATTTAGCTTATTCGGACACAATTGAACAATATGTTCACACCGTTGATTATCACAACAGCAGCAAGTTTTCTGAATCTTCATCTGATAGATTTAGCAGGGAAAATGCGAGCGATAAAACCGATTTTCACGAATCTGAGCGTAATTTTTCATATATTGAGTTTGGTGAATTGAAAAAATTTACGGGCGACATTAAAGGCGCGTTAATCAACTCTCGCCAATTCAAAGTCGTGCAAGCTAAACCTGCACCAACCAAAAAAGATGAATCCGTCTACAACATCATTGCTCGAATCAAAAAAGGTGATTTTCCTCATGCCGATTACGTTTTGTTTGGAAGATTAAGCGATTTGAGTTTCAACAGTAATACTTATTCTGTCGATGACAGCATGATGAATTCAATTTTAAGTTTGACGCTGACAGCTGAATTTAGTTTGATTAACACTAAAACCTATGAAATCACCGCAGGTTTTAGTGCGACAGGTGATGGACAAGATACGAAAGTTTTATCATCGGGTACTCAAGCAACGCCTAATCGTGCGGCAGTAGTTTCTCAAGTCTCGAAAAGTTTAGGGCAAGACGTTTTCAGACAAATCGAAGAACAAGTTTTTGATCAAGTTTCAGGTGAACCGATGGGCAGAAACTCAAATGTCGATTTGCGCCAAAACAATGGAATTGAACCGCCACCACAAAAGCCTCAAGGCGTGACAGTTTTTGAATAAATATCCTCGCAAAATCGGGCGTTCAACATTTTGAACGCCCGAATGTTTTACTTATGTGCAGCCAACGGAAATAATAATCGAAACGTTGTGCCTTGATTGTGGGTTCGTCTTAGCGGGAATCAATCAACATTTTGTTAATTAATACCACCGCACGCTGCCCTGCATCATTGATTTGCTTTGTATTATTTTCGAGTTCGGCTTTTAAGGTTTCATTCGTAATACCTTCGCTGATATGTTCATTCATGTCGTTATAACGCATCATACCCGCCAGCTCTTCATTTGCCACGACGACCTTATCCAAAAGTTCTTGAAGTTTGTGTTGACGACTTGACGATACCAGCGAAACTAAGCTCGTTAAAACTGTTAATGCGATGCCGCCCAATAAAATTAACCAGGCATTGGCAGAACGATTCTGGGCGAAATAACTTGAAGTCGGGACGATGTCAAACCGCCAATCTCTTCCACCAATAGGTATGACAGTGCTGTCAATAAGCGTTTTTTGCTCTCCAAAAATGCCCTTCCTTTGCAAAACAAACGGTACGAATTCTTTTTCGTCACTAGCAAAAATCAATTCTTCCGTGCCAGGTGTGGTTGTATCTACTAATCGATAGGAAAATTCTGTTAAATCATGCGAATGGAGTGCAGCTGTAATAATATCAGTGCCACGAAGTACCGCTGTGACAACACCTGAAACGGCTTTACGACGCTCTTCCAATGTTTCGTGTGGCAAGTCATTACGATAAATAGGAATAAAAGCGAGAAAACCATTTTGTTTTTCTTTCTCTTGAACCAAAATAATTTTTGCTGTCAGCGCAAGTGCGTCAGTAGCCACAGCTCTGTCAATTGCTTCATGCCGAACCGCATCAGAATACACATCGTAACCGACCGCTTTTTCATTAGTCTTGAAAGGTTCAATAATTGTCACGGGATAGTATTCGGGACGATTGCCTGAGCGTACCAATTTTTTATTTTCATCGCGCTCGGTTATTTTGAAATTAGAATAACCTTCTAACCGCATACTTTGTTCTAATACTTCTCTTTCAGAATCAAACACACGACGATTGAAACCTAATGCTTGTACACCTTTAAAATCGTCTAACGATTGCGTCACGAAAGTTTCAAATTCTTTTGAACTCACTGTTTTGGATGCTGAATAAAAACTTTTCAGTGATTTTAAAACATTCAAATAGGTCGTCAATGAATTCTTTAATTCGACATTCATCGCTTCGGTGGTTTTTTCAAATGAGGTTGTTATGCGCTCGTTACTGCTTTTGATTTCATAAAAAACAGCGATAACCGTCATCAAAAACATTGTTAAAATCGGCAGCGTGATGGTCAATCGTCTGCCACTAAAAACAGAAAAACGTGACACCCAAACCAAAAATACTGGCGTAAAAATCATAATGCCTAACGCATCGCCCCACCACCACGTTAACCAATTAACAAAAGAATTTTCTAGTGGAATTCGTCCGGTGGCGACAAGTAACGAAACGGCAAACGTCGAATTCACTAACGCGCTAATAATGCCGCCATAAAATAAAAATAATAAGACACTTTTTTCGTCAGCGAATTCGTTAGGAAATCCAGCAAATCGTCGGACTAAATACGCGCCAACGATAGCTTGTACACCTGAACCGATGGCAATCGCCAGTGAAATCAGAATAGGATTTAAACTTTCTGAAAAATCGATTCCCATGAGAGAAATTGAGATATTAAACAGAAACGAACCTAGTAATATGCCCCAGAAAGCACGATTTCCGCAAAGTAAAAATCCAGCCAAAGCAATACCAGAGGCTGGAAACACCGCAGACGCATAACCTGGTGGAATGGCGAGTAGATTTCCCAATTTCCCCGTCACAAAATAAGCGGCAGTCAAACCAATAAGTTGCAGTAAAAACACAAAAGTGGAACGTTGCGAAACATTTTTTAAAATCATTTTAAGTATGCCGATAATTTTTTCTTAACATTCTCTAACATAAGTTATTAAACGCTAACTGCGACTGTGAAACAGTCGGGTTTATCTACCAATGCACGCAACAAGATATTACGCGCTCCGACGATGTCTCTGTT
>Ga0268283_1000142_pt1 | contig 70453 bp, 62 predicted proteins | sample saktaG_13_FD_190140 | JGI IMG/M metagenome (GOLD analysis project Ga0268283, IMG submission 190140) | Saline water microbial communities from Sakinaw Lake, British Columbia, Canada - sak_2013_06_06_36m | ecosystem: Environmental > Aquatic > Non-marine Saline and Alkaline > Saline ...
GAGACAGCACGGTGGATATGGCACTTCTAGAACACTGCGTCCGGGAAAATCTCAATGAAAGCACACCCCGTGTCATGGCCGTTCTAAAACCCCTTCGCGTCGTCATTGACAATTATCCCGAAGATCAGGTGGAGTGGCTGGATGCGCCCTATCATCCGGACAACCCGCGGATGGGTTCCCGGAACCTGCCGTTTTCCAAGGTGCTGTACATCGAAGCAGACGATTTCATGGAAGATCCTCCCAAGAAATTTTACCGCCTTGCCCCCGGGCGCGAAGTCCGGCTTCGCTACGCCTTTTATATCAAGTGCGAGCGGGTGGTCAAAGACGATCAAACCGGGGAAATCCAGGAGCTGCACTGCACATATGATCCGGAAACCCGTGGCGGCGGGGCTCCGGATGGCAGAAAAGTCAAGGCAACCCTGCACTGGGTTTCCGCGGATCATGCCATTGGCGCTGAAGTGCGCTTGTATGATCATCTGTTTACCCGGCCCGATCCGGACAGCGCAAAGGACGGAACCGATTTCAAGGCATTTATCAATCCCGATTCCCTGAAAAAACTCACGGACTGCCGGCTCGAACCAGGACTTGCCAATGCCGCACCTGGCAGCCGGTATCAGTTCGAACGCCTCGGCTATTTTTGCGTGGATACGGTGGATTCATGCGAATCATCTCTGGTATTCAATCGAACCGTTACCTTAAAAGATGAGTGGGCAAAAATTCGAAATAAATAAAATGGAAAAACAATTTCTGATTGACGATATCAAGTTAGGGGAATCCTGGCGCCTGTTTAAAATCATGGGAGAGTTTGTCGACGGGGTTGAGGCCCTTCATGATATTGGACCTGCCGTCAGTTTTTTTGGCTCTGCAAGGGTCAAACCGGATGACCCGAGATATCAAAAGGCCGAATACCTGGCCGGACTCTTTGCAAAACATCATTTCTCGGTCATTACCGGCGGCGGCGGCGGGATCATGGAAGCCGCCAACAAAGGGGCTGCTGAAGCCGGCGGTGTGTCCATCGGACTCAATATCATTCTCCCCCATGAACAAAAGCCCAACGCCTATGCCAACATTACCCAGGAATTCAAATATTTTTTTATCCGAAAGGTGATGTTTGTCAAATACGCCATGGCCTATGTTATTTTTCCCGGAGGTTTTGGTACCCTGGACGAGCTTTTCGAGGCCGTCACCCTGATCCAGACACATCGCATCAAGCCCTTTCCCGTGATCCTGGTCGGAACAGCTTACTGGAAAGGTCTGATCGAATGGATCAAAACCCATCTTCTGAAAGAGCAGATGATTTCACCGGATGATATCGAAATCATTCAGGTGATGGATGAGCCTGAAGCCATTGTGAAAGCCATTCAAAAGCTGGTAATATTGTAACACGGCTTTGTACCGGCATTAAAAATGCCTGTCCGGAGGCTGCGTTGCACTGCATCCTTCGTCGTTGCGGCGTACTGGTCGTACGCCTCACTCCTCAGGATTTGCGCGCCTTGCCTGCGAACTTTTTACGAAGCCGTCTGAATTCTTCAGCCTTCGAAATGCGACGGCGCTTCGAACCAGTGTCCTGGCCCACTCGGGGGTTCCGGATGCATGGATATGGGTGTAGGTGGCAAGGATGTTTTTATAGCAGACCCCATCCCGGTGATTTAAAAAGCCGGTTCCCCTTTTCATGGAAAATACGAGCCGGCAATCCGCTGTCTCCTCAAACGACACCACCCATGAATAATGGAATTCATGTCCCCGGATTTCCATGCCCTCGGGATAAAACGGATTTTTCCCGTCAACCGTCACGATCGTATATCCATGGCCTTTTGGTTTTGGACTCAATCCAAAAACTACCGGCAATACGCCGACCATGGGATAGGCGGTATCCTCCAGAACAATTTCTTTTCCCAGGTACATCAACCCGCCGCATTCGGCATAAATGGGAAGACCTGCTTCGGCCAGATCCCTAAGCTCTGATTTAAAGCAGGTATTTTCGGCCAGAATGCGTGCATGGGTTTCCGGAAATCCCCCGCCGATATACAGGGCATCCAGATCCGGAAGATGTTGTTGCGTCAGCGGGCTCAGGAAGACCAGTTCCGCCCCTTCCAGGGTCAGTGCCTCGATATTTTCCGGATAATAAAACTGGAAAGCCGAATCCCTGATGATTCCGATTCGCGGCTTTTCCATGCTCACTGGTTCAGATTTTTCAAACAAGGGATAAACCGGCAGCTTTATGGGAAGCGCCTGATGGGCGATTGCCTCAAGTCTGTCCAGATCCAGGCATGTTTTCACCACATCGGATACGGCATTCACGGACCCGGCTGCCCAGTCATGCTCCGGCGTCGGCACCAGTCCCATGTGGCGTTCCGGAAATGGGCTGTCCATCGCCGGAATCGCGCCGATAACCGGTATACCGCAATGATGCTCGATGCTGCTTCTTAAAATCTGCTCATGACGGCTGCCGGCAACCCGATTCAGAACCACGCCTTGAATGGAGACATCCGCGTCAAAGTGCAGGCATCCCAGCAAAACCGCCGCCATGGTGCGGGTGGATTTGGTACAGTCCAGGCAGAGAACCACCGGCAGCCCCAGCAGCTTCGAGAGCTCCGCCGTGCTGGTTGATCCCTTCATGTCGATCCCGTCATAGAGGCCGCGGTTGCCTTCCACAACGGAAATGCCCGACGGCGTTGCATGACGGATATAGGATTTGAGAAGCTGGGTCTGGTCGAGAAGAAAGGAGTCCAGATTGTAACAGGGCTGGCCGGCCGCAAGGGCAAGCCAGCCTGCATCAATGTAATCCGGACCTTTTTTGAAGGGTATTACGGTTTTGCCATGCTGTTTCCATGCGCCGATAACACCGATAGACAGGATTGTTTTGCCCGATCCGCCCTTTAAGGCAGAGATGATCATTCCTGGAGATTTCACTGACGGATAGTTTTCAGTAACGCGCGGAATTTATGTTTCGTCTTCAGCAGCAGCCTGTTTTCCCGTACCTTTGAGACCGATCATCGTGGTGCTGCCGCTTGACCAGTACTCCAGTGTTCCATCTCTGACCATTTCATTGACCAGGTTCTTCACATCCCGGGGTTTTTCCTCGGGAATCACTTCGTAGAAATCTTTTAGATAAAATTTGGATTTTGACTTTGCTTTTTTTGTCAAATATTCCACAATGGCCTTTTTCCCAGCTTCTTTATCCATTTATTTGCCTCTTTTATGACAATTGGAGTCTGTTTGTCTGAGGGGCGAACCCCTCAGACAGCCAAAGCTTAATTAAAACTTGAACTGTGTCGTATGACGCCAGGTGTAATAAGCCGGATCACGGAAGTCATCGATAAGATGATGCGTAAACGGCAGTTCGCATTTTTCAAAGAATCTTTCCCATCCAATCCGTTCTGCCCATTCACCGAGACGTTCATATTTATTGGCGTTGGATGCATACACATCGACGATCCTTTTGATCGTTGATGTCGTGGTCGGCCATCTTGGGGTTTCGTTGGGAATAAAAGCCACAACGACTTTTGAAAACGTCGGCCGGCTGATGCGGTTGGAGACTTTACCACCCACCATCAAAACGATGCCGTCGCCGTCAGCATCGGCCAGCGGCATGGCCGGGCACATGGTATAGCAGTTGCCGCAGTACATGCAGCGTTCGTTTTTTACGGCGACGCTGTTGACGGTCTTGCCATCGGGCAACTCGATCTTTGACGGACGAATGGCGGCGGTCGGACAGGCAGCGATTGCCAGCGGAATTTCGCACATTTTGTCCAGATATTCATGATCCAACATGGGCGGTTTGCGGTGAAACCCCAGAATGGCGATATCCGAGCAGTGAACCGCGCCGCACATGTTCAGGCAGCAGGCCAGAGAAACCCGCAGGTGCGCCGGCATTCTCATGGTTTTGAAGTCATCAAACAGAACGTCCATCGTTGCCTTGACCGGGCCGGAAGCGTCGGTTGCCGGGGTGTGGCAGTGAATCCATCCCTGGGTATGAACGATGTTGGTAATGCTGGCACCGGTGCCACCGACCGGAAACTTGAAGGAGCCGCCGTCAAATTTACGGCTTTCCAGATCCGCCTTCAGGGCGGCTACCTTGTTCTTGTTATCCACCATGAACTCGATGTTGTTCCGGGTTGTAAACCGGACATAGCCGTCACAGTGCTTGTCTGCAATTTCGCAGATTTCGCGAATGTGGGTACAGCTTATAAGGCGTGCACCGCCGACTCTGACCGTATAGACCTCATCGCCGGTCTCGGAAACATGCACCAGAACGCCGGGTTCCAGAATTTCATGATACAACCATTTACCCTTGTTGGCCTTGATAACCGGCGGGTAGAATTCTTCAAAATGCCGTGGACCAATATCCGTTATTCTATTTTCCATCGGCTTGTCAGGATTGTAACCTGATGAAATAAATGCCATTGTTGTTACCCCCTATCTCTGATGGTATTTTCTGAATTCAGTGATTTCCCGCTCAAAACCGCCCTCGACCTCGTCTTCTCTCCAGAAAATATATGGATTGTGACGCGGTTCCTGAACATGCTGCGGCATGGCTTCGATATTGGTGACTTCAAGCAGTTTCTGGAAACCCTGACGTTTAATCAGCTCGCCCAAACGTTCGCGGTTCTTTCCTTCTTCCATCCACCAATCCCAGACGCTTTCAATGACTTCCTTGATTTCATCATAGGGTTCTTCCACTTTGATGAACGGAACCAATAGAGAACCCATCTGAGCGCCATCCAGAATCGGAGCCTTGGCACCGACCAGAATCGACAAACCCGTATCCAGACCGATGCGAAGGGCTCTTGGCATGGCGTTGATGCAGTGCATGCAGCGCGTGCATTCCCGGTTGTCGATGACCAGCTTGCCACCATCCATCCACATGCATTTGGTCGGGCAGAGGTTCAGCACTTCTTTGGCAATGTCGAATTTTCCCCAGTCACGGCCGGAATGTGCGCCGGCATTGGGTTTCAGCTCGCCGCCGATATAGGCCTGAACGGCTTTCTGGTCGATGCGGATATCATCTTTCCAGGTTCCGATAAAGGACATGTCTGAACGGGCAATGGAAGCCACGCAGCAATTGGGGCAGCCGTCAAATTTGAATTTGAATTTATAGGGAAAGGCGGGGCGATGCAGCTCATCCTGATAATCCAGGGTCATGGCATGGCAAAGAGACTGGGTATCATAGCAGGCATATTCGCAGCGGGAAGAACCGATGCAGTCCGACGGGGTCCGCAGGTTGGAGCCGGATCCGCCAAGATCCTGATTCAGGTTATGGGTCAGTTCCCAAAAAATTTCTTCAAGCTGCGGGGTGGTGGTGCCGATAAAAACGATATCACCGGTGGATCCGTGCATATTGGTCAGACCGCTGCCGCGACGTTCCCACAGGTCACAAATGTCTGTCAGATATTTTGTGGAATAGTATTTGCCGGCCGGCTGGCTGACGCGAACCGTGTGAAAATGGGCAACACCGGGGAATTGCTGCGGCTGATCGCAATATCTTCCAATAACGCCGCCGCCGTAACCGAAAACGCCGACGATGCCGCCATGTTTCCAGTGAGTTCTTTTCTGCGCATACGTCAGTTCCATCAAGCCCAAAACATCATCGCAAACATCTACTGGAATCTGATATTCAATTCCTCTTGCATTTTTGGCTCTTGTTTCAGCTTCCTGCTTTATGTCGGACACCCAACTCGGCCATGGGCCGGATTCAAGCTGATCCAACAATGGGGTTGCATGCTTTGCCATCGTTTACCTCCATTATGATTAATATTTAAAAAACATTACCGATACCATAAAATAAAATTTACCCGAACCGGGTGATGCCCGAACCAGGTGTTAAAGGTCACCTCCTTTCAAAATGCATGTTGATTGGCAGATATTGAAAAGGTATGTCACCCTGATATTTTTAATCAAGGAAAAGATATAAAATCAATCCTGATATTTGTCAATGAAAAAGGTATCGACAATTGGATCAAAGGCGGCTTTCATGCTGAAAATGCCTTAAGCGATGCAAACACTTCGGCAGCGTGGGCAGCCAAATGATCCCGAACAACCGGAATCTCCGGCGCAAGCGGGTGGTAAGAATCGGCAACCGCGTCGCATATTTCTCTCAACTCCAAAAGAGAAACCGATGCAACGAATTCTTTAAATCGCAAATCCCAGCGCGGGACTTTTGCTGAAAGTCCGTCCGAAAACCCCCGGACCGTTTCTTCAACCGCCGCCAATCCTGCCCATACCACCTCTCCGACCCCGTCCAGTCTGTCAAGACGGGTACGAATGGAAAGGTTGACAAGGAAAAAGAGCATGGCTTCCAGAAGCGTGATTTCATCTTTATCCGGGGTTTCAAGCAGCGCCCCATACTGCCGCACCGTGATGAGCTTTATTCGCAGCGAATCGCTTGAACAGTTGACAATGAAATCCCCGGCAGCATGATGCCAGGGAAAGACCTGTTCAAAGGATTCCGGATCATAACAACCGGTTAATATCATGGCGATTTGCCGGTACAACTCCAGAGTTTGCCCGGGTGTCAGAAATTCAGGGGCTGCATGGCCATGCCATACCCGTATTTTATACTGCTGATCCTTTGGGTCCAGAGAAATATGAAATTCATGAAAATCATCGAACCACTGCCCAAGAAACAGCTTTACCTCCCATCCGTTCGGCAGGATCACCTCTCCATAACCGTAACCCCTCGGAAGATAGGCACCGGACGGCGTCAGGCTCAAACGGTTCAGCAAGTCGAATTCCCGCTCGATGCAGCTTTTTCCGGATAAAGAAAGCGCGGCGTTTACCACGAATGTAAACACCCGTCCACTCACCCGCACTTCGACCCGTGAGGGGTGATAAAACTGGCCGTGTTTAACCAGAAATATGTCAATAGCGTTAATGTCCCGAGCCCTGCAAAGGTGTTGCTTGGCCTCAAGAATTGCGGACGTGACGACCCTGAATTCCCGGTTTTCAAGAAACTGACGAACTGCCTTGAAATAGTCTCCGTAGGTCAGCCCAGCCGGATCATTTTCCCCGGTTTTCTGCGGATTCAGGGACAACGAGAATGCGCTACGCCAGAGGCTGCCGCATTCTTCAACGACTTCAGAAAGGGAAGAAAGAAAATATCTGAAAATCGCGGATGAAGATCCATCAGTCATCGATTCCGAAGACACAACAGCCCCCCCCCTTGAATGTTCAGGACTTTTGCCGAAGCAGTTCTATTTCGCTGCGGATCTCTGAAGCCACTTCATATCCGAGCGCAAGGGCCTTGTCGCAATGAGCGATGGCCAGCGCAGGGTCCCCGCTTTCCAGATAGGCGATGGCCAGATTGTTATGGACAACTGCAAAATCAGGCTCCAGCTTCAGTGCCTTTAAATTGGTTTCAATGCACTTTTCAATCATTCCCTTCATGAGGTAGGCATTGGCGAGCGTTGCAAACGCCTGAAGGTACCGGAAATTAAAATGCGTCGCCCTTTCCAGGGCGGTTATGGCTTCATCGATATTTCCCCTTTGCAGTTCCACAAAACCGATATTGCCATATCCTTCTGAAAAACCGGGCCTGGCTTTTACGGCCGCAAGGTTATGCGCCAGACACCCATCCAGATCTCCCCGGTTCAGACAGATGCCGCCAAGTTGGATATATGCTTCAGCAAGGCCGGGGCTGCATTCAATGGCGCATCTCAGTTCCACTTCCGCCTCTTCGAAATTCCGCTGCCCGAGCAGCGCCACCGCCAGATTATAGTGAGAATTACCGCATTCGGGATTCTGGGCGATACCCGATCGCTGAATGGCAATATATTCTTCGGCATTTTTTGCTTTTTCCATACGGGATTATCCTTTATAATAACTTTTTTATGTAGAATTTAACTATCAGATTGAATGATACAGGGTACTATTTTCTGATAAAATGTCAACCGCCGGCTTCATTCAATCACAAAAAACAGGCAGGATAGAAAGGAACAGCATGGTCCTTGACGCCGCAGCAGACACTACCCCGGGAACTGAGATCCGACATCGAATTGAAGCGCTTCAGTCCTTGCTTTTATCAAATGGAATCGATGGCGCAATCATCGTTCAGAATTCCGATTTATTTTATTTTTCTGGAACCATTCAGCAGTCCCAGTTATATATTCCCGCCGATGGAGATCCGCTGCTGATGGTTCGCAAAAGCCTGGAGCGGGCCCGCTCGGAATCGGCGATTCAAAACATCATCTCTTTCAGCAACCCCCGGCAGGTACCGGAGTTATTGAAATCCATGGGACTTCACGCTCCAAAATCGCTGGGCCTGGAACTGGATGTGATACCGGCCCAGGCATATCTGGGCTTCCAGAGTCTCTTCGATCAAGCCGAAATGATTGATATTTCGCACATCATTCGCCAGATTCGCGCGATTAAATCCGCTTATGAAATTCAAATGGCCCGGGAAGCTGCCTTGAAATCCGACCAGGTGGCCGAATATGTCAAAAGCATTATCAAGGAAGGCATGACGGAAATCGAACTGGCCGGAATGGTTGAGGCGCATGCTCGGAAACTGGGACATCAGGGCATCGTGAGAATGCGGCTTTGGGGAAGCGAGCTGTTTTACGGCCATCTGATGTGCGGTGCATCCGGAGCCGTACCCAGTTATCTGGCTTCACCCACCGGCGGAACCGGCGTCAGCACGGCTGTGTCGCAGGGAGCGGGATTTAGCCGCATCCAGGCCCATGAGCCGATTCTGGTGGACTACGTATTCGCTTATAAGGGATATCTTTCAGATCATACCCGGATCTTTTCGATTGGCGAACTTCCCAATGATCTGATTGAGGCTCATGGCGCCATGCTGTCCATTCAGGCGGCGATCGTCCGTGAAGCCAGACCGGGAATAGCAGCCGGCAGAATTTATGAATTGGCCATTGAACTGGCCAGAGAGGCGGGATATTCAGAGAATTTCATGGGCACGGGCGATCAGCGCATCCGTTTTGTGGGGCATGGCGTGGGACTGGAGCTGGATGAATATCCGTTTCTGGCGGCCGGCCAGAAGATGCTTCTTCAGGAAGGAATGGTCATCGCCCTGGAGCCCAAACTCATATTTCCGGGAAGGGGTGTTGTCGGCATCGAAAATACGCACCTGGTAACGCCAAATGGATTGCAGCAACTGACGGTTTTTGACGAGAACATCATCGTGGTGTAGAAAAGAATATCGCAGAAGTTTCTCCCTGGACATTCCTTGTTCGATACACTGCGGTTAGATAATTATCGGCAATTATCATGCAAACACAAAAAGGGAACAGCATTCTTGCTGTTCCCTTTTTGATAATGGCAGTATCAGGCTTAAAAACGTTTTTAACGTTTAGAGAACTGGTATCGGGCGCGGGCTCCGCGCTGGCCGTATTTTTTCCGTTCCTTGACCCTGGAGTCCCGTGTGATAAAACCCGCTTTTTTCAATGCCAGCCTGAGATCCGGATCAACCTGAAGCAGTGCCCGGGTAATGCCATGGCGAATGGCTCCGGCCTGGCCGTTAATGCCGCCGCCGAGAACGCGGATCATGACATCGTAAGATCCCAGATTGTTGGTCAGAATCAGCGGCTGCACCACCATTGCCTTGGCCGCTGCAACGGAAAAATAATCATCAACCGGTTTTTCGTTCACCATGATGATCCCTTTTCCGGGTCTTAACCATGTTCTGGCAATGGCGCTTTTACGCCTTCCAGTCGCATAGTATACGTTTTCTTTATCCATATTTTCCCCAGGGTTTTATAAGATGAAGTTTATTTTAATATCGAGAGTTCAACCGGCTGCTGGGCTTCATGCGGATGCTTGTTTCCGGCATAAACCTTCAATTTACTCAGCATTTTTCCGCCGAGGCTATTCTTGGGCAGCATGCCTTTTACGGCGAAACGGATAATATCCTCAGGCTTCTTCAGCAACAATTTTTCAGCCGTGATTTCCTTTAAGCCGCCGGTGTATCCGCTATGACGGTAATATGTCTTTTGCGTCCATTTTCTGCCTGTAAGGACGATTTTATCCGCATTGATAACCACAATCCAGTCTCCCATGTCTGCATGGGGCGTAAACAAGGGACTGCATTTTCCCCTGAGACGGGCGGCAATGGATGATGCGAGCCTTCCCAGCACGGCTTCTTTGGCGTCAACCACAAACCATTTGCCCGGGTTATCCGATTCTTTTGCACTATAAGTATATTTTTTCACGGGTCTCTCCTGATATGATAATCTGAACTCGGTACTTTTATTGTATTGAGGCTATTCTGTCAATATAAAAATTGATGGCTTCGTAAAAAGTTCAATATCTGCATCTGCTTCGCCGCCTTTGCCAAATTCATCCGTTTTCAGTGCGATTGGCAAAAAACCGCAGACCCATCTTGCCGGGCACAAAAATCTGTTGGAACATGGCCCTGGGAGCCAGCGCCGGAATCACGTTGACCATGGATGCCAACAGCGCGGCCCCGTACGGCAGCGATTGAATGAGCATCACGCCGGCCCAGAGAAGGATTTCGGGGTTATCGGTTCCATGCCTGTTGATGATGGCTGCAGATGACAGGCAGTATGTCAAAAATATCAACATTTCTTCCCATGCCATCAGCATGCCTTTGATTACGGCCCGCTGGTTTTCACACTTCGGCGTGCGCAAAAACGGCTTATCCGATGAGATCAGGCCGGCAAGCATGGCCTTCCCAATCGTATGGCTCAGGGACATTCCGGCAATTGCCGCGCCGATCCGCTGTTTCAGCGTACAGCCGACCCGAGCCTTGTACAGCCAGAAGAAATGAAGCAGCCGGAAAACAAAAACGCCAAGGGCCGGAAGCAGCAGAATATACAACGGCTGGCCGAAATACCTGGGAAGGACGATGACCCCCGCAACCCAGAGCAAAGTGCCCCAGGTGATAATGACATTAAACGCATCTCCGAACCAGGGAAACCAGCCCGTTGCAAAATGATATTTCTGCCCGGCGGTCAGGCCGGATTGTGAGTTCCAGGGCAAGAATGTTCTCCAGTGACGCCTGATGATCTGAACCGCGCCATACGCCCATCGGAACCGTTGTCTTTTGTAACCGGCAAAAGTATCGGGAGTCAGGCCATGACCAAAGCTCTCGCTGACATAAACGGATTCAAACCCCGCATGCATCAGCCTCAGGCCCAGCTCGGAATCCTCGCAGATGCACCACTCCGCCCAGCGGCCGACATCCAAGAGCGCCTGTTTGCGAATCAGAGTCATCGTTCCGTGCTGAATAATGGCATCGCGCTCATTCCGGTGAATCATTCCGATCTGAAAAAACCCATGATATTCAAAGTTTAGCATTTCCTTAAAGAAACTGCCCTGCCATTCCCGGTGATCCTGAGGGGCCTGAACAAAGCCCACTTTCGGCTTGTCGAAATAGGGAATCAGGGATTTAAGCCAGTCCGGGCGGACAATGTAGTCGCTGTCGACAACCCCGACAATCGCCGCATCCGGAGCCGTCACGCTCAACCCGAAATTCAAGGCCCCGGCCTTGAACCCCGGCCATTTTCCCAGATGAAAAAAACGAAATTTAGCGCCCAGTTTTTCGCAATAATCTCGGACCGGTTCCCATATCTCGGCATCCAGTGTATTGTTGTCCAGCACCAGAACTTCATAATTCGGATAATCGAGCTGATTCAGGCTGTCCAGGGTCTTGGCAACCATGTCCGGGGGTTCATTGCATATGGCCAGGTGTAATGAAACCTTGGGGAAATCTCTGCCATTTTCGGGAATCAGCGGATGAAACAGGCGTTTCAGCCCCACGGGCCAGAGCATTTCCGACATCTCAAATCCATTGATCAGAACCACTACCAGAAGCCCGGCCTGCAACGGAAGCAAAAGCCCCCAGATCAGGGTTTCGGTCGGCAGCAGTTCGTGAATCCACGGCGTAGAAGCAATCCACACCACGGCGGATATGCTCAGCTGAATGACCATGGCAAAAAAGAGCTGCCCGTTAAACGGCTGATCCTGTTTTTTGCGCAGATACATGGACAAGGGAATGATTGCCAGCAGAAAGGAGAACACAAGCGGCAGGGGAAGCGGTGAAACCTCTTTCACAGGGCCTTCAAGAGCGATTTTAAGATTCCGGTCCTTGTCAAACAGGCCCCAGTGAGCCCCCATGACCCCTTCCAGGTCTACTTTCCAGGGTTGATCAAAGGCTTCCATGATAAAATAATCAATCTTGAGTTCCGCCGCCACATTGAAAAACGCGCGCAGAAAGAGGGATTCATTGACCGTGCTGGGTTTTGCCGGACCCCGACGCTCCCCGTGGCTGGGCCAGCCCACTTCAGCCAGCAAAACATGTTTGTCCGGATAAGCCTGCTGAACCTGGCGATAGCGTTCCACCACCCATTTCAGGGAATGTTCCAGGGGAATTTTTTCCCAGTAGGGCAGGATGTGAATGGCAATATAGTCTACATTTCGGGCCAGTTCGGGGTTGTTGATCCACACATCCCAGGGTTCGGCCGTACTGACCGGACAGGGAACCTGTTCGCGGACTCTGCGGATGTATTCAATCAACTCCTTAACCTTTAAGTCCCCTCGAAGAACGGATTCATTACCGACAATGACCCGCGGAACCGTAGACGTATAGGTTCGGGCGTTTCGAATCAGGTTTCGTATTTCCCTTTCATTCTTGTCCTTGTCCTGGTCCAACCAGGCGCCCGCCGTTACACTGAGCCCATAGCGAACCGCCATCCCCGGAATGTTCTCAAACCCGTCGATCGAAGAATAACTTCGGACACTTCGCGTCACCCCTCTGATCATTTTCAGATCGCCATCAATCTGATCCGGAAAAGGATAAGTTTTTTCCATGGGATTCTGCCCCTTATGATAAGGGCTGAAAGAGACGCCCTCAATCTTGTCGGTCCAGGAAGAAACCTGGGGCGCAGGGCGATTAAACGCCATCCAGATGGCCATGTTGGTCAGAATAACCAAACACAATATTTTTGTCTTTTGCATCGATTTCACCATTTTTTATGACAGCCGGGTTCTGCGGCAGTGAAGGGATAAAAACCATTGACGTTCCATTATGATGTTGAAATTCCCCCTGCCAAGATGCCATTTCATAAACGTGATATATTATTCCAACAAAACGACAGAGTCAAGAATTCTGTAAGGGATCTTAAAATCCAGAATCTGGAATTGACCCCGCTGATGGATTCAGCTATGATAATTACCGTTTCCAAAGAAGCACCCCCCCAACCCTTAGCTTTTAACATAAAGATATCATTATGAAATTTTGCCGCTATACGCTTTTTGTTCTGCTGATCATGCTGCTGGCCGCCTGTGCTTCCAAAAAAGTGATTAAAACAGGCAACCCTCCGAAAATAGATAAATCACCGCCTATTGTCACCCTCAGTCCAGGAGATGAACTCTTTTCTTCTGCTGAAAAAAAGTATCTTGAAAAAGCCTATCCAGAGGCGCTGAACGCCTTTCTGAAGTATTTATCCGCCTTTCCAAACGGCTCCTGGACCGCGGAAACCCTTCTGCGGATCGGGAATATTTACATGGCAACAGGGAATCCGTCCCTGGCCCTTCCCTATTATCAGCGCCTGGCCGCTCATTATCCCAAAAGCGCTTCGGCTCAACAGGCTGAACTCGGCGTACTGACGGCACTTTTCGCCATCGGTGATTACCAGAAGGTCATTGAGCTGGGACAGGTTTATGTGAAAAAAAACAGGTCCGCCGATGCCGCACGCCAGGCATTTGAAATGCTGGCCGATGCCTATTTTCGCGTGGGACTTCCCGCGGAAGCTGCAAATGCCTATTCCCAAGTCCTGGAAAAATCATCCGAACCGGATTCGGCGCGAATCCTCAAAAAGCTCAAAGAAGTTGTATCACAAATGGCCATTTCTGATGTGTTTAACCTGTTAAACCGTATAGAGTCATCTCAAGTTAAAGCCGAGATTCTGTTACAGGCGGGCCAGAAATATCTGGAACTTGAAAATCCGGAAGATGCCTACAACGTTCTGACCGTATTAACCGAGCAGTATCCGAAAGAGGGTGCAGCGGCTCAGGCTTTGCGAATACTTCAGGACCTGAAAACACATTCGGCTTATCAACGTCATGTCATAGGATGCCTGCTGCCGCTCACAGGAACTTATGAAGCCTACGGGAAAAAAGCGCTGAAAGGAATTGAGCTGGCTCAAAATCAGTTTACCCTGCTCAACCCCGACCCGCCACTGACCATACTCATTAAAGACACGGAATCGGACCCGCAGAGAACCATCGCGGCAGTTAAGGAACTGGCTGAATCCGGCGTCGCTGCCATCATCGGCCCCGTGGCCACCGCCGATATCGCCGCCGCAGAGGCACAAAAATATGGCATTCCGATTATCACCCTGACCCAGAAAGATCAAATCACCCAAATCGGAAACTCGGTTTTCCGGAACTTCATGACGCCTGGAGCCCAGACAGAAGCCCTGGTATCCTTTACCGTAAAGAAACTCGGCCTGAGCCGTTTTGCGATTCTTTATCCCGATGAGCCTTATGGCATTAATTTCATGAATCTTTTCAAGGATCAGGCCGAGTCTGAAGGCGGCCGCGTGGTTGCGGTTCAAGCGTATGATCCCATGCAGACCGATTTCAGGGAAACCCTGAAAAATCTTTCAAGCCGGTATTCCCCTGTTCCCAATAATTCAAAATCATCGGGGGCCGGCAAACACATGGAGTCGGCTCCAACTGCGTCTACAAATGCAATCCATTCTTCTTCCGAAGAATTTGAAGCGCTTTTTATTCCGGACTCACCTCAAAAACTGGCCGTTATCGTCCCCCAACTGGCATATGGCAATCTTCGTCCGTCTTATCTGCTGGGGACCAACCTGTGGCATTCTCCCAAACTGATTCAGACCGGCGGCCCATCGGTTCAGGGCAGCATTCTGCCGGATGGTTTTTTTGCGGAAAGCACATCGGAAACCGTACAGCAGTTTGTTCGGATATTTCACAATGCCTACAAGGAATCCCCCGGATATATCGAAGCGGTTTCTTATGATACGGCAATGATGATGTTTCACATTGTCAGAAATCCGAATACTCTTTTTCGCAGTTCAATTATAAAAGAACTTCTCAGACCCGATGGCTATTCAGGCGTTACGGGAAATTATCGCTTCGATAAGGACCGCGAAGCTCAGAAAAAACTGTTTCTGCTCCAGATCAAAGGCGATGAATTTGTCGAAATCACTAACCCCTGAAAAAGGGAGAACGCCTTTTATGAACCCAGCCTGTTTGGGCTATATGGGATTAACATCCGGGCTGTTTTTGTTTGCGTTGCCCTATGCCCTGCTATACACGAAACTGACCGAACGTTACCGCAGCAGTATCTCACAGCGCATCGGCATTTATCCTCCGCTGAATCTGCCTGTCACCAATTCTCCGCGAATATGGCTTCACGCAGTTTCAATGGGAGAGGTGAATGCAGCCGTCCCCATCATCGAGGCGCTTCAGGCGCTGGCGCCGCGCTGCACCATTATTCTTTCCACCACAACGGAACATGGGCAGGAGCTTGCAAAAATCCGGCTACCCTCCGATGTTGTCCACATTTACGCCCCCATTGATTTTATTCTTTCCGTGACAAGCGCCCTTAGACAAATGAAACCCGACCTGCTGGTCTGCCTAGAAACGGAACTGTGGCCGAACTGGTTGATGATCGCTCACCGGATGAAAATTAAAACAGCCATCGTTAACGGTCGGATTTCTGGAAGGGCCATCAAACGGTATAGGATGATTCGGCCGCTGATGAAAGAAGTGCTTGGCAGTATGAACGCCTTCAGCATGATTCAGGAGATTGACGCCCAAAGGATTCGTGAAATCGGAGCACCGCCTGAGAAAATAACTGTCAATGGCAACGCAAAATACGATCTATTGCTGCGCCAGTCCGACAGCCGGCGACCGGACCCAATACGATATTGGCGGCAAATCTTCGGCGTCAAGGAAAATGAGCCGGTTTTTCTGGCGGGGAGCACGCGGCATTCTGAAGAAGAAATCATTCTGGATGCTTATCAAAAAGTGATTCGGAAAGCTCCGAATACCCTTCTGATTCTGGCGCCCCGCCACCTTGAGCGGACCCGGCATATCGAAAAAATTATCAAGGCCAGGGGGCTGGACTGTCAATTACGGACCTGTCTTAAAAATAACGGCGAAAACAGAACGGCGCCTGTCATCATTTTGGATACCATGGGAGAGCTTCAAGCCATTTACAGCATTGCCACGGTTGTTTTTTGCGGCGGCAGCCTGGCGCCGCTCGGCGGACAAAACATTCTTGAACCGGCGGTATGGGCAAAACCCGTGCTCTACGGCCCAAATATGGAAGACTTTCTGGACGCCAGAAACCTGCTGGAAAGCACCGGAGGCGGCATTGAAGTCAAAGATGCGAATGACCTTGCCGAAAAAGTCCTGTTTTTTATCACCCGACCGGACCAGGCTCAAAAAACAGGGAATTCGGCGCGAAGAGCCGTCGAAATGAACCAGGGGGCAGCCCAAAAGCATGCTGAAGTTATCACCAGCCTGTTACGCTTGACGGCTTTGTAAAAAGTCCGGAGGCTGCGTTGCGCTGCATCCTTCGTCATTGCGGCGTACTGGTCGTACGCCTCACTCCTCAGGATTTGCGCGCCTTGCCTGCGAACTTTTTACAAAGCCGTCTGAATATTGGTCAACCTTCCCTGCCCCGTTGACTCCAGCACACTTCGCCATAATTTTCCATTCGTATCCACTTGTTTTCGTTTTCCGGCCGATGCACTCATGGGAATATGCACAAAATGATTGTTCCAGTGGCCGATCAGCAGCCGGGTTTTACCCGCCATTCCCGCATGCACGGCATCCCGTCCCAGCACGCTGCAGAAGGCATGGTCATTGGCATTGGCCGGAAGACTGCGGATAATATAACTGGGATCAATATACTTCAGCGAAATATCCACATTCCTTGCCCTAAAATACGCTTGTATGCTGTCCTTCAAAAACAAGCCGATATCATTCAATTTGATATTACCGGATTTATCCATGTCCGTATTGGCGTCCGCGAAATATTTCTGCCCGGCACCTTCCGCCACCACGATAACCGCATGCTTCCGGTCATGCAGGCGTTTTTCCAGAGCCGCAAGAAGCCCTCTGGGACCATCCAGATCAAAATCCACTTCCGGAATCAAAACAAAATTGACATCCTGCTGAGCCAGCACGACGGTTGAGGCAATGAACCCGGAATACCGGCCCATCAATTTGATCAGCCCGATGCCGTTTGGATATCCTTCAGCCTCGCTGTGAGCCGCTTTTATGGCCAGGGTGGCGATGTCCACGGCCGTGTCAAAACCAAACGAACGCGATACCAGATAGATATCATTGTCAATGGTTTTGGGAATGCCTACGACACTGATCTTCAGTCCCCGCTCGGTAATGCAATCGGCGATTTTTGTCGCCGCCTTCAGCGTGCCGTCTCCGCCAATCATGAACAACACCCCGATATTCATGCGTTCAAGGCAGTCCACAATATCATCGATGGGCTGAGGGCCTCGGGAAGAACCCAGAATCGATCCGCCGCGCTCCAGAATGCCGGAGACATCCGACGGGGTCAGCTGATAAATATCATGACCATATTTCGGAATAAACCCTTGAAGTCCATACCGAATACCATAAACATTGCTCACGCCATACGCATGGAAAAGCCCCAAAACAATAGAGCGGATGATGTCATTCAGCCCAGGACAGAGACCACCGCAAGTCACCAGAGCGCACCGGACCTTGCTGGGATCAAAAAAGATTTTTTCCCTGGGCCCCCCCATTTCAAAGGACGGAACCGGTCTGCCCTCCTGAAACAGGGCTTTGATACGATCAAGATTTACATCAATCGTCACTTGATCGGCGTCTGAAATAAAAACGCTTGTCTCTTCCCGGTTTTTTATAGGAGAAGTGATTCTACTTTCCCCAAGAACAGGTATGGTTGTGTCATTACAATCGATGTTCATAGTCTCCTCCCCATAAAGGAATGATCATGGCTCACGGACAATAAAGCGGCTTTGAAACCCTGCTTTGAACCACAGACCGCGGCCTTGTTAATGCCATGAGTGCTTCTGTTAATGGCCGTTAAATTTAAAATCACCCTTGCCCAGAATATCATGAAGGTGCAGAATACCTTGAACCTTTTTTTGGCTGTCCACAATCGGCAGCACCGTAATCTGATGTTTTTCCATGATATTCAAGGCATCGCAGGCCAGCGAATCCAGAAACAGCATGCGGGGCTGAGTGGTCATGACTTCATCGACCAACACCCCATACACCGGCAATCGCCTGGCAATCAGTCTGCGGATGTCACCATCGGTGATAATTCCAGCCAGCGTCAGGTCCGGATACGCGACAAGGGTTGCCCCGATTTCCAGCCGATTTATTTCCTTTACCGCGGCATCCATGGAATCGCCGGCAAAAACCAGGGGAACCTGCGTTTCTTTCAGCATGATATCCTGAACCCGACTGGCCAGACGCTGTCCCAGATTCCCGCCGGGGTGGATCCGCCTGAAATCGGAAGAATTAAAGTGTTTCCGGTTGATAAGAACCACGGCCAAAGCATCTCCCATTGCTAGAAGCGCCGTGGTGCTGGCAGTCGGCGCCAGACCCAGCGGACAGGCTTCTCTTTCAACGCTGACATCGATAACGATGTCGCTATATTCGGCAAGGGTAGAATGTAGGTTCCCGGTGAAGGCGATCACCCTGCATCCGATTTTTCGAATGCTGGGCACTAGCAGATTGAGCTCATCCGTTTCCCCGCTGTTGGAAAGCGCCAGAAAAACATCGTCCGGGCTGACCATCCCCAAATCTCCGTGCATGGCCTCAACCGGATGCAAAAACAAAGAGCGGGTTCCCGTACTGTTCAATGTGGCAACAATTTTTCTGCCAACGATTCCAGACTTTCCGATACCGCTGATGATCAGCCTGCCGGTTGCCTTACAGATGAGATCAACCATTTCTTCAAAATGGTGATCCATCCGATCCATAAGCTTTAAAATACCTTCAGCTTCAATTTTCAGGACTTCCATCGCCTGTTCAATACTTGATGTCATTTGTGAATTCCTTAAAGCCGGGACCATTGTCTGGACCGATTTTCGCCCGCTCGTTTTTCGCCCAACGCCCGTCAGGGCTTGTTACAGCAAAAATTTCTCTGTGAACACCGGCATTTTTTTGACTTTTACTATTTCATCATAGTATAAAATGAAATTCAAGATCAAGGTGGATTTCAAAAGTATTGGGTTTTCTTCAGTTCAAAAATACCGATATTGCTGAAGTTCAGGGGAATTTATTGACAAATATGACCATGAAAAATACAATAGTAGTTTTATAAACTTTGATCTGTTTGAAACTTGTAATGAATTTCAAAAAACAGTTTCCGGGTAAGGTTTCTTTGTGAAAAAGTGTATATCCTATTGAATATTAATAAGATCGAGTGAGGAAACATAATGCTCAATTTAATGCGGAAAAATGCAGGTACCTGGTTAATCAAAATTCTATTAGGCGCCATTGTTCTGGTCTTTGTCTTCTGGGGGGTCGGCAGTTTTCGCGACCGGGGAGTCGGACTGGTGGCCTCGGTCAATGGAGATCCGATCATGATCGAAGAATACAATGAAACCTATAACCGCCTTTTAGAACAAATCAAGCAGCGATACGGAAATCGTCTGAATGATGAAATGCTGAAGATGCTTCAGGTTAAAAAGCAGGCCATGGATCAACTAATTGAAAAAAAACTGCTATTAACCGAGGCAAACCGGTTGAATTTTCAAGTCAGCGACGAAGAGCTGTCTTCCACTATAAAAGCCATTCCGGCTTTTATGGATAATGGCAATTTTGATAACCGAAGATACCGGGCGGTTTTAGCCCAAAACCGCCTTACACCGGAATCCTTTGAACTCAAACAACGCGAATTTATCTTAATGGATAAAATCAGGTCTTTGGTTTCGGACAGTGTCAAAGTATCCGACTCTGAGGTAGAAGACTCGTATCAATGGAAAAATTCACAGATTAAAATTGACTATGTTTTGTTTGATCCATCCCTGATCAACGATATTCGTCTTTCCGAGGATGAGATTAAAGCCTATTTCGATACGCATAAGGACACGTATAAGACCGAACCCAAACGCAAGGCAGCTTATCTTCAATTTACCCCTGAAATGTTCCATTCCAAAGTATCCCTGGCCGATTCGGAGATAAAAGACTATTTCGAAGCCAACTCCGGCGAATTTAATACACCCAAAACCATTGAGGCGAGCCATATCCTGATTAAGGTCGATCAGAACGACAATGCGGAACTCGTTGAAAAAGCCAGAGAAAAAGCCCTTATGGTTCTGAAAATGGCAAAGGCGGGAAAGGATTTCGCGGAACTTGCCAAACAATATTCTGATGATCCAGGCGGCAAAAACGGTGGACATCTTGGCACTTTTAAGCGAGATGACATGGTGGAAGTATTTGGTGAAAAAGCCTTTTCCATGAACCCCGGAGAGATCAGTGATCCGGTCAAAACTCAGTTTGGATGGCATATCATTAAAGTTGAAAAGGTTAACGAAGCCTCCACCCTTACCTTTGAACAGGCCAGACCCAAAATCATAAATAAACTAACCAATGAAAAAGCCAAAAACATCGCCAATGAAGAGGCATTCGCAACCTATAATGCCGCCCTGAATGCGGAAACACTGTCAAATGTTGCCGCAACATTGAAACAGCAGTTAATCATAACAGAACCTTTTGGTCGCAATGGCCCGACAGGGGTCAAGAATCCAGCCAAATTCGGAGCCGTTGCCTTTGAACTATCGCTCAATGCTATCAGCGATATCATTGATTCCGGAGATGCCTACTACATCCTTCAGGTTGTTGAAGACATTCCTGAAACAATCCCCGAACTCGGCCTGGTTGCTGAAAGGGTTCGCGCGGATTTAACAAAGGAGAAACAGAACGAACAGGCATTAAAAGACGCCAGACAATGCCTCTCCGATTTGAAAAGCGGCAAATTACTAAAAGAATATCAAGGGAAAAAGGGCGTCAAAAACGGATCAACCGACTTCTTTAAACGCAACGACCGGATTCCGGATATCGGTTATGAGCGCGAAATGTCATCTGCCGCCTTTGGGCTTTCATCTGAAAAGAAATACGCCGATGAGCCGATTAAAGGCCAGAAAGGATATTATGTCATTGCATTCAAGGAAAGAAAAACTGCCGACCCTGCCGGATTAGCGGATGAAAAAGGGCAGATAACAGAAATGCTGACTACCCAGAAACAGCGCCGTACCTTCGAAGACCTGTTGACCTCGCTTCGAAACAGCGGCAAAATTGTTGTTGAAAACGGGTATCTGTAATCCGTCACAGAGGGTGGAAACCGACAGGGTATAGCGCTTATCACCCTCTGACCCGGAGAAGGATAAAATCTGATGCCAGCACAACAGGATAAGGTCTCCCCGTTTATTTCAAAAAAATGCCCGTATTGTGGAAATTACCTGGCCATTGTTGAGCGGTTTTGTTTTTCCTGTAATAAAAAAGTGGGAAATTTGAACAAAAAAACCGGCATGGCCAAGGAACCCATTAACTGGATTTCGTATATAATCTGTTTTCTATCCTGGGCTTTTTTGGGATTCTATATGTGGTGGGCTTTTTATAAGCGGACATAACAAAAGCCTTACAAAACCCTCATCCTATCGTTTTTTTCACAATTCCCAGCAATTTATCCGGATCAAACGGTTTCTTGATGAATGCCACGGCATCTTTCACCGCGTGCTGACCCGCCAGGCCGCTGATCACGATAACGGGTATTTTTCTCAGATTCTCATCTTTGGCAAGCTTTCGATAAAACCGCGATCCCCATTCCTGGGGCATCTCCAGATCCAGAGTGATCAAATCCGGGCGTGTTGCCTTAACGGTTTCCAGGGCCTGAATCCCGTCCGATGCGCTGCAGGTTTCATATCCATTGTCCGAAAACAATGTGATCAGGTATTTCACGATGATGGGATCATCATCAATGACCATAATTTTTTTCGCCATTGCATCCTCCTAACCCTATTACCTGTCCCCTTTAAGATGACACTCCCCGCACATCACAGGCCCCTTGCCGGATTTTTCATGACATCCCTTGCAATTGAGGTGAAAGGCCTTTCTGAGCGAAGGCGTTCTGCCGGAATCCGTAAAACCGTGACAATCCAGGCAGCGCTTGTCCTCTGAAGACTCGTTTTCCAGCGCTTTTCCATCCTTAACCACATGATGGCATTCATTACAAGCATCGATATTGGCTTTTTCATTATGCGATTCGTGTCGGAACACGGACCGGGTCCGTTCGGGTTTTCCAAAGACGCTGTTGTCCACGGCTGTCATATTTTCCTGAGCGCCGGCAACAACCAGTATACACAAGGGAACCAGTACAGAAACAAGCAGGTACAGGGATTGCTTTTTCATCTCCTGATTACTCCTTTCACCTTATTTACGGTTTTTCCATGACCTGATACAGAATATCGCCGATGAATTTGACATTCATTTCCAGGCCGTAATAATGGTTGATGTCCTCAAGGCCGTGATGGCAGTTGTGGCAGGGCGCAATCAGGGTTCTGGCGCCCCTGGCTTTTACGGCAAAGAGCTGTTCCGCCTTGATGCGATTGCCGTTAATGCGCACCATTTTGTAGGGAGGACCACAGTTGATGACTCCGCCGCCGGCACAGCAGCAGTAATTGTGTTCGCGGTTCGGGTGCATTTCAATCAGGGTTTCACAAATCGCACCTACCACGAATCGGGCTTTTTCATGGAGACCTCGGCCTCTGACAACATTACAGGGGTCATGGAGGGTAACCGGTTCAGCATATTTTTTGGCAATCTTGATCCGACCTTCCTTGATCATGTCATAATAGAATTCAATGGCGTGAACCACGGGTATGGGCGGCATTTTCCATCCCAACCAACGGTTTCCCATGTCGTAAACCGATCTGAAGGCATGACCGCATTCGCCCATCACGATTTTTTTCACCTTCAGCCGGGCTGCGGTTTCAAAATGCACGCGCTTGATTCTGCCCATGAGCTCGCTGTCGCCGGTAAACATGGCCATATCGCTGTTATCCCAGCCGGGAGTTGCAGGCATGGTCCAGTTGACGCCGGAAACGTTCATCATGACGGCCGCCTGGTAAATGAGCTGAGCCTGAAACTTGGGCTCGGGTCCAATCACCGAATACAGGATATCGGCCCCTTCTTTTTCAAGGGGAATGCGAAGTTTGGGGATCTCGCTTCTGGCCTCTTCCTCCTGCCACTGCAGCGTGTCCGGCCATTCATCTTCCTTGATCCACATCTGGTTCATAAACACGGAGTGGCTGTGCGCCGTGGCCTGGATATTTTGGGGCGTCATGCCCAGAAGATGGGTGATGCGCCTGACCACACTCAGCAGATAGGCCACATCAATCCCAAAAGGACAGTACATGGCGCATCGCTTGCACAAATTGCACTGGGTGGCCGCAATGACAGCCGCCTGTCTCATAAACGCCTTGCTGACCCTGCCTTTTTTATGGATCATTTCCCACAGGGTCTGCTTGACTTTTCCGGCAGGCGAATAGCGCGGGTCCTTGTCATGGGATAGATAATAATGGCAGCCTTCCGAGCACAGCCCGCAGTGGATGCAGGTTTCCACATAAACCTTGAGACGGGCCCCGGCTTCAACATTCAACACCCGGAGAATGGTCTGCTCGATTCTATCCTCCGTAAGCCTGGCCAGCCCCTTATCAATGCCTTCATCCGCAATGGTTTCATTGGTTTGATTTGCCGGCTCATTCATAAACAGAGAACCTCCCTTTCATTAAACACGCCCCTATCACCAGTCCCTTGCGTGCCGTACGTTTCCGAATTCCGAACCCATATAGGCTCTTGTAAACGGCGAAAACAGCATGTGGCTCAGCCGGGTAAACGGAATGGCCATCAGCAGGATTTCACCCGACAGGATATGTAAAACCAGAAAAAACGGATAATCGATCCATTGATGATAGGCCACAAACCCGGTCACAAAAGGCGCCGCAACCATCCCCAGAAGCACATAATCCGAGGTGGAGGTCAGATACCGGACTTCCGGCAGTTTGATCCGACGAACCCAGAAAAACACGCAGCAGCCGATCACCGCCAGAGTCATTACATCAGAAAGCGTATCGGGCAGGCTCCAGAATCGGATATTCCAGGATTCATCCCAGAGCACCGCATGAGACAGGAGAAAAACAGGCGTCATCAACAGACAGATATGAAACGTAAAGGTCATCAGGGTCATGACCGGATGCATCTGCATGTTTACCGATGCAAACGGAGTGATCCAGTGAAAAATGGAACGCAGGCTGTATTTCCAGTTCATGAACGAAAAAATGAATTTTTCTTTCTGATGAACGAGAACGAGCATGTAAAGCAAACGGTACAGGCTGCCGACAATAAAAACCGTAAAAGTCAGCCATGCCAGAGGACCGCTCACGAATTGATAGATGTCATGCATGTCTTTTCTCCTTTTATCACCCGAATTCACTGACGGGGATCACCCGGCGATAGTACACACCGTCTTCGATGGTTCTAAAAAGAAGCCGGGTTCCATCCGGACTGAACGCCGGATTCCAGGCCGCTTCGCAGTCATGCGGCCACAACCGGTCGTTCAGTGCAATCGTAAATTTGCCGGCGCGCTCCACTTTTGCGGCCACATGCCCGCCGTCCGGGCTGAAAACCGGTTTCCAAGCCATGTCAAAAGTGTTTTTCCAGGCCACCCCCTGAACCGCTAACCCCCAGCGCTCATGGTCCTTGACCACGGCAGCAATGCTTCGGCTGTCGGGACTAAATGTCAGATCCGTCACAAAATCGCTGAAAAGAATATTCCAGGCCCTGCCGTCCACGGCAACGGTCCATTTTCCGAACTCGGTGGCAACAATTGCGGCCAAACGGTTTCCGTCCGGACTGAACAGAAGGTGCCAGAGCTGCACATAAGGGGTTTTCCATATCAGTTGACCGTCTTCGGCAAGGTGCCACTTGCCCTTTACCCTGACCGGCGCAAGGACTTTCCCCGTGATGGGATTAAACACCGGGGCCCATACGCCCCCAAAGGTTTTTTCCCAGGGAATGCCGTTGACGGCAATCGTATAGTCATAAAGGGTCAGCCGTACTTCAGCCGCGATTGTCGTTCCATCCGGACTGATGGTGTTGTTCCAGACATTCACAAAGATACGATCCCAGACAACACCATCCATGGCAGCCGAAATCGTCCCTTCCTGAAATTTATGGATTTCGACTTCTCCTGCGGATATTACCTGAACGGATCCAGCCGTATGCTTTCCATCCGGGCTCAGGACCGGATCGGTCAGGTTCCCGTAGGTTTCTTCCCAGGGAACGTCATTCAAGGCCATGCCATATTGCCGATCCTGCTGAAACGACACCGCGATGCTGCCCCCGTCCCTGCTGAACAGGGGATTCCATACATAACCGAACCGGTTTTCCCAGGGAATCCCATCCACGGCAACGGTCCACTCCCCCATGTCCGAAACCAGGGCTGTCAGCCTGCCATCGGCAGTAAAGCGCAGATACCAGATTTTCTCAAAGGGATTTCCCCAGGTTTCTCCATTCACACAAACGTTGAATTCGCCTTCCGCGGAGTTGATAATCGCCGCAACCCGTTCCCCGTCCGGACTGCTATAGGGCTCCTCAACCCATTCAAACCGGCTGTTCCAATCCCCGACGGGAATGCGTTTTTCTCTGGTTTCCCAGTCCCACGCGACTGTGTCCACCATGCAACCTCCTCCCTCTGTAATCCAATTATGAATTCGTACTGTTAAGGCTTGACCGGAATGAGAACGCTGACCGTTGTTCCCTTTCCTGGACTGGAAAGCACGGAAACGGTTCCCTGATGCTGCAGGATCACTCTTTGAGCAATAAAGAGACCCAGTCCGGTTCCTTTTTGTCCTTTGGAAGAAAAAAACAGGGAAAATAGCTTTTCCTGAGTTTGCTGATCCATCCCGATCCCATCATCACTGACTTCAAAGCGCACCTGGTTGCCATTGGCTCTGGCGCTAAAACCGATTCGGTGTGACGGTTTACCGGAGTCCTCCACACAGGCTTCAACGGCATTTTCCAGAATATTGACCAGAGCCGTCCGTAATGCCGTGCGGTCAACTTCAATGCTTCCCAGGGAGGGTTCAACGTCACAAGCCCATGTAATGGGCAACTTTTTCATCTTGGGTTCAATAATCTGAAAAACATCATGTACCAGGCTCGATACATGGGTTTCTTCCCTTTTAAGTTCGCGCTCTTTGGCATAATAGAGAATATCCAGAACCGCATTTCGAATCCGTTCCGCCGTAAGCTTCGCCGCATCAATACCTTCCTGAATTCGGGTCGGTTCATTTTTCTTCAGGCCGGATTGAATCAAGTATAAGCCGCCGTCAAGAGCTGTCAGCATTCCCTTGACCGCATGAGAAATGGAACTCATCAGAAGTCCCAGAGAGGACAAGTGATCCTGAAGCTTTCGCACCTGGGTAATATTGGTCGCCAGTTCCATGACCTGAACAATCTGACCGAAAGCATTCCGAAGCGGCGCAGTACCTGCCAGAAGATGAATCTGTTCCCCGGATTTTGAAGTGGCCGTGATTTCAGCCTGATGGGGCTGGCCATCTTCAAATGTCTTGGAAACCGGACAGTTGCAGCAAGGGTCATACCGATTCTGGTAGACCTGAAAACATCTGGAATCCAGTTCATCCCCGAAGTCTTCCTTAAACCGCTTGTTGGTTGCCAAAATTCTGTAATTTCGATCCTGAACCGTAATGTAACACGGGGACTCGTCAAATAGCTGCTGATACCGCTGCTGGGTGGCATCCAGCTCGTCCTGAAGACGTTTGACCTCGGAGATATCCGCTGATATTTCAAGCACCAGTTCCAGGGTTCCATCGCTGTTTCGAATCGGAGCCGTATGCACCATGACCAGAGACTGGGAACCATCCGAAAACTCAACGACCTCTCGAATCCGCTGACCTGCGCCGCTGGAAAACGTCTTTCCTACCGGACATTGCTCGGGGGTTGCTGTTTTGCCCCTGTATATTTTCCAACTGTCCTCTCCCACTGCATTTCCCAGGCGCTGACGATACAGATGATTGGCGGCAAGGACTTTCAGTTGACGATTATGTACCGATACGAAACAGGGCATTTCATTGAGATGCCGCAGCCGGTCCTCACCCAAATCACCTGCAATACTTCGCATGGCTGACGAGAGCCCCTCCATGGCCTGATCGATCGCAGTCAGCCGTTCCAGTTCAACGAGTCTTGCAGATTTTTCCTTGACCAACTGCTCCAGGTTTTCCGTATAAGACCTCAACTGACTGCGCATCAGAATACGTTCATTGGCTCGTTTGAGGGCTATTTCAAGGACATCATCGTTGATGGGTTTGGTGACGAAATCCGTGGCTTCCAACTTGAGACTCTTTATAGCCAATTCCATGTCCCCATGACCGGTAATCATGATGACTTCGGTTTCCGGACTTTCAAGCTTGATTCTCTGCAGCAGACCAATGCCGTCCAGCCCCGGCATTTTAATATCGGTCAATACAATGGAAGGAGATTGCGTTCTGAATATCGATAGGGCTTCATCGCCGTTTTCCGCGGTAAGCACGTCATATCCCATATCAGATAAGGATATTCCCAGTACCTTGCGGATACCTTCTTCATCATCAACCAGCAGGAGCTTTTTTTGCATGACTTTAGTCAATGTGATGCGTCCTGGTTTGCAGAAATAAGAAAGATAGCGAAGAAGAACAGCATGTAAACGTGGGGACTTATTTATTAATCTGTATCAGGACTTTAAAGGATTAGCAAGTCCAGAATCCGGTTTATGGATTTACGCCTGGAACAAAAGGGATTTCAGCACTGACAGAAGCTGGTCCGGATCAACCGGTTTTTCAAGATATGCTGCCGGTTGCGGAATCGGACAGGGCATGCTGGAATTCAACATGGTGAGATAATGATAAAAGCTAATTTTTTCAACCGCTGAAAGCATCACCACTGGAATCGACGCCAGTTCCGGATCCGACTTGAGCTTCCGATACATCTGAACACCACCTTCACCGGGCATCATCACATCCAGAAGGATCAGATCCGGTTTTCCGGCGCGGGCCTTGGAAACGCCGTCCAGGCCATCCCGGGTGGTAACCGGTTGATACCCGCTGATTTCCAGAAGTGTGGAAAGGAAGATTCTCATATCGAGCTCATCATCCACAATGAGAATCTTCTTTTTACTCATGGACAAAACGTCCTTTTTTTCAGCCTGAAACTTTGTCCGGATGATTCACGCTGGCAACCGGACATGAAGCCCGCAAAACCACCTGCTCGACGGTACTGCCGAGAATGGCGGCTTCCGGATCGACTTCCTTGGTGTGATGGGCCATCACAATGAGGTCTGCGTTTTTGGCCCGGGAATATTTGAGAATTTCCACATAAGGGATCCCTTCCCAGATACCAATCTCATAATTGTCGTAATCCTTGAGATATCGTCCATAGAGTTTTTCAATTTTCTTTCGGGCTTCCTGGATACGGGTTTCGATCTCTTCCTGAGGAACCACCTTGCCGGCATGCACCTGACTTAAATCGAGTGAATGGAAAATATAAAGTTTGCTGCCGATTTCCTTTGCCAGTTTATAGGCAAAGAGAAATGCCGAAAACGAGGCTTTGCTGAAATCGGTTCCAAATACGATATTGGAGAAATACCACAGACAGGTAGTGCAGGGCCTGCTGACAATCAGCACCGGGCATCTGGCACCTCTGGCCACTTTCTGCATGTTTGTGCCCACCGCCCCCCGGTACCGGGTTGCACCGGTTTCCTCCTGCCGGGAGTGGGCGCCCATGACGATGAGGTCCGCATCTATCTTGCGCGCCTTTCTTAGAACCTCGGTATGGGGAACGCCTGCAATGGAATCGATTTCACAGCTTTTACAGGTAGCCAGATATTTGTCGTAAGTATTTTTAAGTTCTTCCTTTACCCATGAAATATAATCCAGGTCATAACTTTCTTCTTCGCCGGTGCGGGTATCCACCACAACCTGGCCGAAACCCCGGGTCGGTAGCCCCAGCACATGAAACGCATAAAGCGTTGAATTGTATTTTTTTGCAATGTCAAACGCCACGTGTGCGGCATTATCGCAAACCGGCGTTCCGGTGGTTGCAAACAGGATTTTATCAAACATTGTCACCTCCGTATTTCACAGGCCAAGAGTGTACCATGAAAGCTGAGCTCCCATAAAATGGCATCAATCAGTTCAAATAGCGTGAACACCGTATCGAACTCGAACAGATCCACCTTGTCGCCAAAAACAACGTGTTTGAGTTTCCCCAACCTCAGGGGCATATCCAGAAGGGCTTCGAGCGGAAAGTTCTTGATTTCATGAACATCCGCCCCTTGGCGTCCATAGAGCGAGTGGTATATTTCAAGACGGGGTTTTCCGGGAAAACCGATCATTTCAATGGTTTTGGTCAGCAGCAGATCATCCAGGGACGGGTCCTGACATCCACCGGTTGGGCTTTTACGATACTGTTCCAGAGAAGCGGCAAAAAATGGATTCAGCTCCGACAGGAGCGGGTATTTTTCGATCAGTTTAAAATAGCTGCGCAGAGTACAATCGGAAGCCAGTTTCACCTGAGCGCTGAGAAACATCAGCGGCCGGCCGGCTTCAACCGGATTGCCGCCTGAAACGATGATACCATCAGATGTCAGCGTGATTTCATTCATTCAGTTTTTCAGATCATTCCTCCGGCTTCATATGATCCGGAACAATCACCATCTTCAGAAGAATCGGCTTCAGAAACGACCAGCGGATACCGACTTTATAGACTTCTTCCAAGTCCCGGACAGCATCCCAGCAGTTATGGCAGGGAGTGATGACCAGTTTTGCGCCGGTTGCCAGAATCTGGTCCCGTTTGACTTTTAGCCCGACGTTGCGCTCTTGCCGGTACCGTCCCAGACCGTTCATGCCGCCGCCGCCGCCGCAGCAGAAATTATGTTCCCTGTTGGGTCGCATTTCACGGAAGTCTTCGGCGATGTAGCTCATGATTTCCCGCGCACAGTCGCTGAGCCCCGCATTTCGAATGTAGTTACAGGAATCCTGATAGGTAACCGGCTCCTTGATTTTTTTAGCAGGATCCAGCTTGAGCTTGCCGGTCCTCAGGGCTTCCGCAACCCATTCCACATAATGGAAGCTGGGAACCGGCGTTTTGCCGCTTTTAAGACCTGCCCAATAAGGCCCTTCAATCACGGTTGCCCGGTAAGCGTGCCCACATTCGGTCACAACCATGCGCTTGGGCTTGAGTCGCTCCATGGCATCATATACGGCCTGAACCTGAAGTCTGCATCCTTCCCAGTCTCCGGCAAACATGGCCAGACTCGTTTCCTCCCAGCCGACGCTGGGGACGGTCCAGTTTTCGCCGGCAAGATGAAACAAAATCGCCGCTTCAGCCAGATCCTCGGGATAATGTTTGGGCTCTCTGGCATTTACCGTATAAATGATATCCGCGTCTTCTTTATCTACGGGTATCTCAAGCCCCGGCCAGTCTTCCTCATTTTCTTCCGCCATCCACTGACAGGTATCCACCCAGTCTTCGGAGGTGACATCCATCTGGGCACGGTAGATGCGGTGCATGCCGGAGCCGATCTTCAGTTCCCAGGGAACAAACCCCTGGGAAAAGCAAAGCCCCCTCAGGTAGCCGAACATCACGCCCATATCGATCCCGAACGGGCAGTACATGCCGCAGCGGTTGCAGCAGGTGCATTTTCCCCAGGCAATGTCCATTGTCTTTTGCATGAAAGCATTGTCCACATCCCCGTTTCGCTTGACGATCTCGCCCAGCGTGGACTGGATCTTGTAAGAGGGAACCTGTTCGGGATCTTTGTTGTTGGCCAGATAGAAAAAGCAGCTGTCCGCGCACATACCGCAGTGCGCACAGATTTCAAGCCAGGTGCGGATACGCGATTTGCAGGATTTATCCAGCGTCGCCTTCAGCGCCGCACGGTCCACCTCCAGGTGGTTCATTTCCTCGTAATATGTTTTTCCACTCTTATCGGCCAGAAGCGTTAAAAGCTCTTCCTTGGTGTTTACCGGAATTTTATTACAGAGTGTTCCTTCAGGCATAGTATTATTTCCAAAAAAGATAAAGGTAAAGGCATTTTTCAACCGTTCACCATTGACCGCTTACGGTCAATGGTGAACGGTCATTTATATTACGATTCACGTTTTTATTACCAGGCAAGACCCTTGCTTTTCATGCCGCCCCGCTTGATGCCATAATCCATTCCAAGCTGAGCACGTGATAAAAAGAAACCAACAAAATGGGAAAGCTTGGTGAAGGGGATAGCCATCAGCATGATCTCCCCGGAAAGAATGTGGAGTATCAGCCAGAGCTGGTAATTACCCGACTGGTAATGGGCCATCAGCCCCGTAATAAACGGCGCAACAGCGATAGCCAGCATCAGATAATCATAGGCTGTCGTGATAATCCGGACCTCGGGCAACGCGATCCGGCGAAGAATCAGAAAAACGGCTGAAACCAGGACAAGAATCGTCAAAAAATCAGCGGCAGACTCAGGAATCGTCCAGAGACTGACCCCCCATCTCTCCAGGAGCAGTACATTGTGCGCCATCAGGAAAACCGGTGTAAGCAGGATGCCGATATGGAAAGTAAACACCAGAACCGTTAAAAACGGGTAATAGCGCCAACTTCGTGTCCCAAACGGAAAGAGCCAGAAGAATACAGACCGTAGCGCACCTTTGATGCCATAGGATACATTAACCGTATAGGTTACCCTGTCCAGCTTCCAGTCCAGACCTCTGATATACTGAACCACCCGCACAACGACGCCGACAAAAAAAACCAGAAACGCCAGCCATGCCAGGGGACCGGTTACAAAGTCATACATGGGCGACTCCTTTAGTCTTGTAAAGACTCTCTATTTCTTTAATGGTGTTCAGCCTTGTGATGTTCAACCGGCTGCGTATCCGTATCGCGGTCCGTCAGGAACAGCCAGAAACCGGTTATGGCGCAAAGGGACACGATCATGATCAGATAGGTAATTCCCTTTGTAAATGTCATGAAATCCTGTAGCGTGTAAAATCCGCCTTCCATAAAAACTCCTTAATGCGTGTCTTTATAATCCGGGTGTTCGTACAATATCGGCATCTTGGTGACAATAAACCGAAAAACCAGAATACCGACCACAACGATAAACACGGATACCATGATTTCCATCCAGTGGGGAAAATACCGCTCGCTGGATGGGAGCTGCCAGTTAAACGCAATCAATGAGATGTTCAGCCGGTTAAGCACAATTCCCAGAACCGTCAATAGAGCCGTCCAGCGAATGAGTTTGACGTTTTTATCCCGAACCCCCACTGCATAAAGGAAGCAGGGCAGTGCGACAAATCCGAGCAACTCAAACAGGAACCATGCCCCGTAACCCGTCGTCAGGTAATGCCAGTTGTTGGAGATCGCCAGGCCGATGATCTTGATGGTGAAATACCCGGCCAGAACCAGCGAGGCTGCTTTTCCAAACCCAAGGGTCACACCGGTGTTTTCCTTCAGATGGGTTTCATCCATTTTATCTTCAAAATAATGATGCGACAGCGTGCTTTCAAATAGGACCATGGAAAGTCCTGCGATAATGCTGGATACGAAAAAATACACCGGAAGGTAGGTGGAATACCACAGGGGATGAAGCTTTGATGGCGCAATCAGGTAAAGGGCACCCAGGGACGATTGATGCAGGGTGGAGAGCACCACGCCGAATATGGTGAGCAGCATGGTCAGACGCACCACGATATTCCGGGCTTTTTTCAGCCCGAGCCATTCCATGGCAGCCGGAGTGAATTCAATGAAGAGAACCGTCAGATACAAGGCCACGCAGGCGCCGACCTCAAAGAGGAGCGATGTGGTTCCCTGCTGAACAATGAATGGATAGGGAAGCCTCCAGGGACGACCGACATCATAGTGCAGCGCAAAAACAACCAGGGCATACCCCAGAAACCCGGTTAGAATGGCGGGCCGAACTGCCGAATGGTAGCGCTTCATTCCAAAAATATACACGGCTGCGGAAGTCACAAAACCGCCTGCTGCCAGGGAAACTCCGCAGAGAAGATCAAATCCGATCCACAGCCCCCAGGGATTGTTATCCGAAAGATTGGTTACCGCTGCCAGTCCTTTTGTGAATCTCAGCACCGTAATAACGGCGCCAATGACCAGGACGATCCCCGCAAAAATATTAAAAGGGGTTAGAAGCGATTTGTTGACGGACAGGGTTTTTTCAGACATCCGATGCCTCCTGTTTAACGCTGGCGGCTTCATCCAGAGCTTTTTTTACAGCCTGTTTGATGGCCGAGTCCTTATCTTTCTGGGCGTCTTTCCGGGCTTTTTCCAGCTCTCCGGCCAATTTCTGCTTTGCCGTCGCTTCAGTTTTTTCAACCGCCTCGGCCACTGCCAGAGCCTGTTCTTCGGCAGACACCTTTTCCTTGCGCTGGGAAATGGCATAGATTCCGGTCAGCAAAACCGGCCAGAGCCCCACAACGATGGGTACGGCCCCCAGGGCGCCGGAAGTGAGTTCGGGTGCCGGAGTGATGCCCAGGTCTTCCCGCATGCCGGTTTGCTTGAAAGGCGTCCCGGAAATATACAGCCAACTTGTCCCTCCCATTTCGGTTTCGCCATAAATATGGTCTAAATAACGTTCGGGATGCTTCATTATCCTTTCACGGGCAATATTCAAAATATCTTTTCGCTTGCCAAACGAGATGGCCTCTTTGGGACAGGCTTCCACGCAGCCGGGAAGCTGGCCTTTTAAAATTCGGGGATGGCACATGGTGCATTTCATCACCCGCGGTGAGAATACATTGTCGTATTCATAAGCAGGAATTTCAAAGGGACAGGCAACCATGCAATAACGGCATCCGACACAAACCGACTGATCGTAGCTGACAGCACCTTCCGGAGTTTTCTTGAATGCCTTGACAAAACAGGCCGAAGCACAGGCAGGCTCCAGACAGTGATTGCACTGTTTTTTGACAAATACAGGCTGTTTCGAATTCTTTTCATTTTCAAATCGATTCACTACCGTGAAAGCCTTTGCCGTGGTCCGGCGTTTTTGATTCAGGACGGTTAAATCTTTAAACGGCAGCTCCGGCGGCGGAAGTTCATTGACTTTGTTGCAGGCTGCTTCACAAGCCCGGCATCCCACACACAAGGTAATATCATGCAGAATTGCAAAGCTGTCCGCATACCCCTTGAAATGAACTGTGGAAGAAGCATTGGCGCTTCTTCCCAAAACAGTGCTTGCGCCTGCTGCCCCGATCCATCCCAGAAACCTTCTTCGTGTTAACGACATGTCGCTACCTCTGTTGATGCGAATCAAGATCAGAAGTTCGAAAGAACCGCTTTTCCGAACTTCCGCTCTTTCTAACTTCGATATTTATCCCTAATATCCTTGTGTCTTCAGTCTATCTGTCTGAGCAGTTATTTTTTTTCCTTGTGACATTCCGTACATCCCATGGGTTTTTCCATTCCCATTGCCTGATGACAGCCCATGCACTGCTGATGGTAGGCACCCATCAGCCCGGGTGCCATAAGATTTTTTTCGTTAAATGGCTTGTTGTGGCAGCTCTGACATTTCGGAGGCTTCATCGAAACCGGACTGTTGTGATGACATCCCTGGCAGATGGTCATCTGGTCCGGATGAAAATTGCCTGCCAGTTTGTTGTCAGCAATATTTTTCAAAAGCGTCTGCGCAACCTTGCGATGCGGAAACTCAGCCGGTTCATACTGTTGGACCAGGGCCTTGATCACCACTTTTTCCGGAATATCCTTCAGCAACTGCTCCGAAAAGGGGGCGGTCACAGAACTTCGGGAATCCAGCATCGCTCTGGCCATAAGAGGCTCTTCACTTATGGGAATCGGCTCAGTCGTCTGCTGAATGGGTTTCATGTGACATTTCAGGCAGGCCAGTTCGTCTTTTTTCGTTCTATCGATGAAACTGTGGCAGCCGGCACATTTGACATCGGCTTTCTTGAGATCATGGCAACCCTTGCAGCTTTCAACAGCATTCGCCTGATGCATGGCACGGTCCAGCGTCACGCCTTTGCTTTCTTTGGTTCCGATCAGGGTATGACATTTGTTGCAAGCGTTCAGGTCTTCATGGTGACAGACGCGGCAGGTATCCATATAGCCTTCGTGGGCTTTGTGATCAAATGGCGTAAAATTCATGTGGATTTCGGGCTGTATCTGATCTTTGCTGGTTTTGATCAGAACCGCATCCGGCTGGTTGCGTTTGACGCGGGGGACATCTTTTACCTTTTCGATCATGGCCTGCTGTTCCGGATCATGGCATCCGCTGCATTGAACCGGACCTGCTTTTTTCCCGGCGGCAACGGTTTTCCGGTGACAGTCTAAGCAGCCGATGTGTGAGGCCAGTCGATCGGAAATACGGTTTTCTTCCGTGACTTCCTTGTGACAGTAACGGCAGGAACCTTCTTTTTCCTTGGCATAAAATAGCTTTTTGGTTTTTTCGTCATATTCATGGTGGCAAAGCTCACATTTACTTTCATGCGCTTTGGTGTGGCGGAAGTGAAGGGATTTGTCAAAACCCATGGGCTGGCGAATGGAAACAACACCGGGTTTTTCTTTATGACATTCTCCGCATTCAACCGGGCCGGCTTTTTCACCTGCGGATGCGGTCTGCTTATGGCATTCGATACAGCGGGAATGATACAGATCCATGACCTGTTTTTTGGAATCGTCCTTGAGTCGCAGAAATTTTAATGAAAGTCGATCTTTTTCCGTTAAATGGCAGGCAGCACAGTCTTTTTTCGTTTTTTCCAGAGCTTTGGTATGATTGTCATGGAGAAACTCAACGCCCGGACGTTCCAGCTTTCCAAAAGCCTTCAGCGTATCTATCATAATCACATCCGCATGTTTTTGATCCCCATCCTGCGGCTGACTCTCGTTGCCATAAGCGCCGATTCCCCAGATGGATACAATGACAATTGCAGCCGGTATAATGGACTTAATCAGTAAAGATCTCACTTTCCCCATGATACGATTCCTTGTGAAATATCAATGCGCAATAATCAATTAATTCAATGAATAAAAAAACACTGATCGATAGCTTATATAAAAATCCCTGTGTAGAACTAAATCCGTTGACTTGCCGCGTTTTCCAGAAGCGTCGTCTTTGAACAATAAAAACAAAAGCGGATTTCGGATGGATACGAATGTTTGGTGAAATCCATCAGGCTCCCATTTGGGGAAGGAGAAGCTTTTGCTTTAAATCGATGTAATTGCACACTGGGTTCAGCGGTTGAGACGTGAACAACAACTGCCCTCAATTTTCATACTGTTGCTATTAGTCGAGAACATTTGTCATGTCAAAAGCTTTTTTCCATCGCCGTCATGTTTTTTTAAATTATTTTTTTTCATTCCTGTCCGGTTTCTTAAATACTGTTATTTTTATTGGGAATTTTGAATTGACTTTTATCATCAGACAATTGTAAATGGAATTATAAGGCATTTTGTTACCAGGCGTGTCCATGACACTGGGCATCAAGTAATGCTCCTTTTTTTAAGCATCATCTTAAATTTTTACCAGCATAGGAGGCTGCTATCACATGACAAAGCAACGGTTCATGACTTTTATCTTATTTGGTGCTATCGCAATCTTTATGACGAGTTGCGCCACTACCGATTCCAATACCTCAACAGGGGAAACATCCCAGGCAGCAATTCAGAAAGATCAGGGTTCAACCTCCGCATATCGTGAATTCGGGGATGTGCTGATTCCGAGCGAAATGGAACCCGTTTCCGATGCCTCTTTTGTTTATGTAACCTCCGGGCTGGCAGTTGGGGTTCTGTCTGTCAAAGGCCACGTGGACACCGATTCGCTCATTTCCTTTTTCCAAAACAACATGGCTAAGGACAACTGGAAACTGATCAGCTATTTTAAATCTCCCAAAACCCTCATGCTTTTTCGAAAGGAAACCCGGTGGTCTGCGATCAATATTACCGAAGGACCTTATTATGCCTATGCGGAAATATGGGTTGCACCCACAGTGGGGAATACCGATATCGGATTGCTGAAATAGCGCAAGGACAATTGCCATGTTGTCATCGTTAACAGACAAGTCTGTCGTTCTGGGAGTCTGCGGCGGCATCGCCGCTTATAAAAGCGTTGATCTGCTCAGGCTCATCACCAAATGCGGGGCTTCGGTCCGGGTGATCCTGACGGAGAATGCCGGGCATTTTGTCGGGCCCATGACGTTTGAAGCCCTGTCCGGCCAGCCGGTATGCCAGAGCCTGTTTGAAAAAGGCGGGAATACTTCCATCCAGCATATCGAATGGGCGCAAACAGCCGATGCCGTCGTTATTGCGCCGGCAACCGCCAATATCATCGGGAAACTGGCCTGCGGTATTGCAGATGATGCTTTAAGCACGTTCATGCTGGCCGTGACAGCCACCCGGATCATCTGTCCTTCCATGAATTCCAACATGTACCAGAATGATGCCGTTCAGCACAATCTCAACACCCTCAAAAACAGGGGATATCAAATTATCGAGCCTGGGTCCGGCCTGATGGCCTGCGGAACCACGGGACCCGGAAGACTTGCGGAACCCGTAGAGATTCTCGATGCGCTGATCACTTCCCTGACGGAAAAGGATCTTTGTGGCAAACACCTCCTGATCACCGCCGGCCCGACCAGAGAGCATGTTGATCCGGTCCGTTTCATCAGCAATCCGTCTTCCGGGAAAATGGGATTTGCCATTGCAAAGGCAGCAGCCCAGCGCGGTGCGACGGTTACCCTGGTCTCAGGACCATCAGAGCTGTCCGACCCTTGCCACGTCCATGTTATCCGGGTGGTTTCGGCCCAGGAAATGGCGGATGCGGTTTTTTCAGTCTTTGATCAGGCAGATGCCGTCATCAAGACCGCTGCCGTTTCCGACTACCGGCCCAAGGTCCAGTCGGATCACAAAATCAAAAAAGGGTCGGACGAACTCACCTTGACGCTTGAAAAAACCCAGGATATTCTAAAAGAATTGGGAAAACGGAAAAATGATCAGGTCCTGGTGGGATTTGCCGCTGAAACGCAGGCACTTCCAACCTATGCAAGGCAAAAACTTTTGGAAAAGCACCTGGATATCATCGTCGGAAACCTGGTTGGAGAAAAAGACTCGGGTTTTGGCTCGGAAACCAATAAGGTCACCCTGTTTTACAGCAACGGGGCCAGTGAATCCCTCGCACTGATGCCAAAGGAAACGGTAGCCGGCATTATTCTGGACCGGGTGGCGGAATGCCTGAATCAAAAGACGTAATGCAACAACGTTCAAACGGCCAATAGATCACCGCACGGAAAATCATGACCCAAAAGCATTTTTTAGCATCCATCATTGATGAAACCCTTCATACACTTCACGATCTGGCAGAAAAAGGAAGTCGCGGGTTTGATTGTTCAGAACACAGCCTATCGGTGTTAAATTCCTGGAAACGGACGACAGACGACAGGTTGCAAACGACGGATACCTGCCACCCGCCGCCGGCAACGTTTCCTGAAGCGCCCGAACTGACAACGGCTGACCCGTGCGAATCCGTTGATTTGTCCGCTACAGCGTCCGCGGACCCACTTGAATTCATTCAAACCGATATTGGTGACTGCCAGCGGTGTAAACTGGCTCAGCATCGAACCCGCATTGTTTTTGGCGAAGGCAGCCCCTCGGCAAGACTCGTATTTGTGGGAGAAGCGCCGGGGTTTGACGAAGACCAGCAGGGAATGCCCTTTGTGGGCAAGGCCGGACAGCTTTTGTCCCGGATCATTCAGGCCATCAACCTGACACGGGAACAAGTCTATATCTGCAACGTCATCAAATGCCGCCCACCCGGAAACCGCAATCCGGAACCCGATGAAATCCTTGCCTGCTCTCCATTTCTAAACCGCCAGATAGCGTCGATTCAGCCGGAGTTCATTTGCGCGCTGGGATCTTTTGCCGCCCAGACCCTCTTAAAGACATCGCAACCGATATCCAGGCTAAGGGGCCAATTTTATGACTACAACGGCATCCGGCTCCTGCCAACATTTCACCCTTCGTATCTTCTTCGAAATCCCGATAAAAAGCGGGAAGTCTGGGAGGACATGAAACTGCTCATGAACGAAATGACTCCGTAGAAAAAAACTCAGTGGAGATTGTATGACTGCCCCGATGAAACGGATTCCGAGTAAGGACAGTAAAGGAAATACGGACAGCCTGACAGCAGGCGTCATTTCAGATACGCATGGCGTTCTGGTCCCGGAAGCCTTAAACATTTTAATGGGCGTTGATCTGATCATCCATGCCGGCGACATTGATACCCCGGCAGTTCTGAACGAATTGAACCGGATCGCGCCGGTTGTCGCGGTCCGGGGGAACATGGACAGGGGCAACTGGGCGTCGCATCTTTGCGAAACCGAAGTCATCGAAATCGGTCAGTGCCTTCTGTATGTGCTGCACGATATCAGCAGGCTGGATCTGGATCCTTCGGCGGCGGGAATGCATGCGGTAATTCACGGCCATACCCACCAGCCTTCCGATGTGCTGCAAAACGGGGTCAGATTTCTGAACCCCGGCAGCGCGACCCATCCCCGCCGCAACGCGCCGCCTTCGCTTCTGAGGCTTTATATCTCAGGCACAGCTCTTCGCCCGGAGCTTATTAACCTGGGATAAAAAAGCTGAAGACATGAGCGGTCACAAATCCTTCTGCCTTCAATTGCCTGCTATCATCAGGCCGGCGCCAGTTTGACAATGCGGGCCGTTTTAATGGCGTCTTCCGGAAGATCAAAAATTGCAACCAGAATCTCTGACGGCCTCAAGGTCTGCTGCTTCCCGGAACGAATCGTCAGAATCAGGCAATCGTCTCCGTCACGCTCCAGATGTTCGACATGCTCTTTATAATCTACCTGAGCCATTGCCCCTTTTCTGTTGACACGGTTTTTTACAAACGCCTCACTTGCCAGAAATGCTTCGAGCCGGCTTTTTTCAAAACCCCCTGTTTTCAATTGAATCTGATAGCGGATGCTTCCGCGGGCAACCGCCTCTTTTTTTGAAGGGGAGATTTCCCATCGGGTAACGATCAAACCTTCGGGAAGGGTCTGATTGAGCCTTTCCATCATCTGGCGGGTTGAAAGTACCGGCTTTGCGGATACCTCACAGGTTTCATGAAGGCTTTCCATGCCTAGTGGAAGGGGGTCGTCAAAGGATATTTTGGGTTTGGGATGGAATCCAGAGGAGAACTCAACCGGAATTTCCGCCCTGCGGAATGCGCGGAACATGATGTTGGCCAGTTCGAGATGCCCGAAGACCCGTGCCGGTCCGGTTTTGGCATAAGAAATGCGATAACGTATCGCATCGGTGAGCGTGGGAACGGGTGAATCGACTTGCGTTTCCGAACCCTGGATTTCCGATGCAGAAAATACTCTGGGTTCAATGGTCTGAAAATCACAGACCCCGCAGGACTGGCAATCTCCCGACCGGCAATCCGGGGTGGATTCCTGCCGCATGGCTTTTTCCCATTCGGAAATCAGAAAGGGTTTGGTAACCCGCGCGTGAATATGATCCCAGGGAAGCGGCTCTGAAAGATCCCGGGTCCGGGTCGTGAAAAAAGCAATGTCAATGCCGGTTTCTTCAAGTGCTTTTTCCCATTTGGAAGCGTCAAAATGATCGCTCCACCCATCCAGGCGGCAACCATTTTGCCAGGCGGCGACCAGAAGCTTGGCCAGCCGGCGGTCTCCCCTTGCCCACAACCCCTCCAGAAGGCCGACTCGAGGATGTTGCCATTTGAACTGGACATCCGAAAAGTTCAGCTTTTCCTTCAGCCAGTGAATTTTTTTTTGGGATTCTTCAACAGAGAGTTGCGGCGCCCACTGAAATGGGGTGTGGGGCTTGGGGATAAAAGTGTTCACGCTGACATTGATCTGATTCTTATGGCCTTTCATTCCCCTGGTTTTATGAAGTTTCAGCTTTCGAAGATCGAGCACCAGATCCACCATGGCACTCAGGTCCTCATCGGTTTCCGTGGGAAGCCCGATCATGAAATACAACTTGATGACCTGCCATCCCAGGGAAAATGCATCGTGAACCGTTGAGACAATATCCTCCTGGGTGATGTTTTTATTGATCACATTCCGAAGCCGCTGACTTCCGGCTTCGGGTGCAATGGTAAAGCCGGTTTTCCGGATCTGTTTGATCTGGGTCATCAGCTCCGGCGTCAGGGTTCCGGCGCGAAACGAGGGCAGCGATACGGCAATGTGTTCCGGCGCGCACCTGCCAATCAGGCGGGCCATCAGCTCCGGCATGCAACCATAATCGCTGGTGCTGAGAGACAGGAGCGAAAGCTCATCATAACCGGTTGCGGCAAGCGCATTTTCCGCCTGCTGCATCAGGGTCTGGACCGAACGCTCCCGAACCGGCCGATAGATCATGCCGGCCTGACAGAATCGGCATCCCCGCGTGCAGCCTCTGGAGACTTCCAGCCGCAGCCGGTCGTGAACCGGCCGGCCATAAGGCACAACCGGCTTTTCCGGAAATGGCGCATCGTTCAGGCTTGGGATAATGGCCCGAAGCACCTGCGGATAGTCCGGATATCGGGGAATGAGATTCTGAAACCCTTCAGCGGTGTATGTCGGCTCGAAAAATGACGGAACATACACCCCTTCGATATCCCGCCAGGATTTCAATAGCAGGGTTTTATCGTTTCCGCCACCCTGCTTCCACGCTCTCCAGCAGTCGGCCATTTCAAGAATAACGTTTTCACCATCTCCAATGACCATGGCGTCAAATAAATCGGCCACAGGCTCGGGATTGCAGGTGCATGGGCCCCCGGCGATAATCAGCGGAAATGACAGGTCCCTGTCCTTTGCAAAGAACGGGATTCCGGACAGATCCAGGATGGTCAGAATATTGGTATAGTTCAGCTCATAGAGCAGACTGAACCCGATGATGTCAAATTGCACCAGCGGCCTTGCGGATTCCAACGATGTCAAGGGCAGGCTGGCATTTCGCAGCCGGGATTCCATATCCGTGTCCGGCGCATACACCCTTTCCGCCGCAATGGTCTTCTCACGGTTCAGCAATTGATAGAGAATTTGAAGCCCGAAATGGGACGTGCCGATGGCATATAAATCCGGAAACGCCAGGGCAATGAAAAGTTCTACTGTTTTCGGATCTTTTTTGATGGCGTTGACTTCCGAGCCGATATACTGACTCGGCATCTCAACCAGCGGCAAGATGTCTTGAATACACTGATAGGTCATGATATTATAATTTCCGTTTATGCGTCGTCATGCTGCATTGTGCCAGCATGGTTTGCGAGGTCATGGACGTTAAAATATTAAAAGATAGATGATTCCTATGCAAATGACAACCCTGAAATATTTGGTCGGCATCGTTATCCTGGCGGTGATGTCTTCCTCTATTTTTTTGATCGCGGATTCGAACCCAATATTTTATTGACAATAAATCAATGATAGTTTATTCTACTTTGATTCAATATAAAAAGTATTCAAACCCCCATCTGGATGCCTTTTCCAAATGAGGGTTTTTTTTTCATACCCCGTGTCTTTTTTATTAAGGAATAACTCCATGGAAAGAAATATCCAAAAAGTCAGAAACATCGGCATCAGCGCTCACATCGATTCCGGCAAAACCACCCTGACCGAAAGAATCCTTTACTACACCAATCGAATCCATACCATCCATGACGTCAAGGGAAAAGACGGGGTCGGAGCAACCATGGATTCAATGGATCTGGAAAGAGAACGCGGCATCACCATTGCCTCTGCCGCAACTTTCTGCGAGTGGGACAACCACCAGATCAATATCATCGACACGCCGGGACACGTGGATTTCACCATAGAAGTGGAACGGTCCCTGCGCGTTCTGGATGGCGCCATTCTGGTGCTGTGTGCGGTTGGCGGGGTTCAGTCCCAGTCCATTACGGTTGATCAGCAGATGAAGCGCTACAAGGTTCCCTGCGCTGCCTTCATCAACAAATGCGACCGCAGCGGCGCAAACCCCACGCGGGTGATTCAGCAACTGCGGGAAAAACTGGGACATAATCCGGTTGCGGTCCAGCTTCCCATCGGGCTGGAAGCCGACCTTAAGGGACTGGTTGATCTGGTTGCCATGAAAGCCCTTTATTTTGACGGAGATAACGGAGAGATCATCCGTACGGAGGAAATCCCGGCCCATTTGGCGAATGAGGCCAAAGAATACCGCGAACAGATGCTGGATGCGGTCTCCGTGGTTTCCGACGAGCTGACCGAGGCCATCCTGGAAGAGCGCGAAATCCCGGCGGATCTTATTTTAGCCGCGCTGCGGAAAGCCACATTGGAGCGAAAAGTCACGCCGGTCTTCATGGGGTCTGCCTATAGAAACAAAGGAATTCAACCCCTTCTGGACGGGGTGACGCGGCTGCTTCCCTGCCCGTCGGATGTGGAGAATGACGCCCTGGATATGGACAACAGCGAAGCCGTTGTCGCCCTTACGACAGATCCGGAAAAACCGGTCGTCGCCTTTGCTTTCAAACTGGAAGACGGGCAGTACGGCCAGCTCACCTATATCCGGGTGTATCAGGGAATTATTGCCAAAGGCTCCACCATTGTCAATGTCCGAAACGGCCGAAAAGTGAAAGTCGGGCGGGTCGCTCGGATGCATGCGGATCAGATGGAGGATATCGAAGCCATACCCGCCGGACACATCGGCGCCTTGTTCGGCATCGACTGCGCATCCGGCGACACGTTTGTCGCGCCGGGCCTCAGCCTGACCCTGACCTCCATGTTCGTGCCTGCCCCGGTCATCTCCCTTGCCATTGTGCCCAAAGACAACAAATCCCAGATTAACATGTCCAAGGCACTGAACCGGTTTACCAAGGAAGACCCCACATTCAAATCTCACTACAACGACGAAACCAATGAAACGGTCATCGAAGGCATGGGAGAGCTTCACCTGGAAGTCTATGTCGAGCGCATGAAGCGGGAATATCAGGCTGAAGTCAGCACCGGCATGCCGCAGGTGGCGTATCGGGAAACCATTACCCGCAGGGCGGAGTTTAACTACACGCATAAAAAGCAGACCGGCGGGTCCGGACAATATGGCCGGGTGGCCGGATATATGGAACCTATTGAAGAGCATTTTGTGTTTGAAGATGAAGTCCGTGGCGGTTCCATCCCCACCCAGTATATCGCGGCATGCGAAAAAGGATTCCGACTCTGCCTGCCCAAAGGCCCCAAGCTGGGCTACCCGGTTACCGGCGTGAAAGTCGTTATCAACGACGGCGCATCCCATGCCGTGGATTCATCCGACATGGCGTTTCAGTCGGCTGCCAGAGGTGCTTTTCTGGAAGGCTATGCCAAGGCCAAATCCGTGATTCACGAGCCGATCATGAAAGTGGTCGTTGAAACGCCGACCGAATTTCAGGGCTCGGCAATGGGGCTTTTGAACCAGCGCCGGGGAATGATCGTCGGGGCTCAGGATGAAGGCGTGATGTGTTCGATCGAAGCGCAGGTGCCGCTTGCGGAAATGTTTGGATTTTCAACGGTGTTAAGATCCTCCACCCAGGGCAAGGCCCAGTTTACGATGGAGTTTTCAACCTATAAGCAGGTCCCTCAGTCTGTTTCTGAAGAACTGATCAAAAAGGCATCCGAAACTAAAAAACATGTCGCATAACCGAAGGGGTGCTTCTGGTCCCCGGCAGAATGCGGTTTTCATTCCCCATTCTGCAAAAGTCATTTATCTTAAAGAAAGGAATGTTGCCATGCTGAGAAAGGATCTTATTCTGAGAAATCCTCTGAGACTTCTGGGTCATGATACCGATGATATACTGCCATCCGGCGGCTTTGGCGCGGTACTGGCCTGCGCCGGCGTTGGAAAAACCGCGCTGATGGTACAGATCGCCTTAAACGCCCTGCTCAGAGATAAAAACGTGCTGCACATCAGCCTGAATGAACCGGTGTACAAAGTATCCCTGTGGTATGAAGAAGTGTTTCGAAATATTACCCAATCCTACGAACTGCATGAGATGAATGAACTCTGGGAAACCATTCTGATGCATCGGTTCATCATGACGTTTCAGGTTGATGGCTTCAGCGTTCCCAGGCTCAAGGAGCGGCTGACCGACTTAACGGCCCAAGGCATCTTTTTTCCCCAGATGATTATTCTGGACGGCCTACCCTTCGATAAACCCGTAAACCAGATCCTGACGGACCTTAAAACACTTGCAACTGATTATCGCCTTCCGGTATGGTTGGCGGTTCGGACTCACCACCAAGAGGAATCCGGATCGGATGGTCTGCCACTCCAGATCGACGGCATATCCGAACTCTTCAATGTGGCCATACAGCTTCAGCCCGAGGGAAAGGATGTTCTGGTTAAAGCGCTGAAAGGCGGCAATCCGACTGCCGGACAGACGAATCTTTACCTGGACCCTTCAACGCTGTTGATCAAAGACAAGATGTTATAAAACCTGTCAGGATATAAATATCCGGTGAAGGCTGCTGGCCAGATGGGACAGGATGTCGCCGATAAAGTGGCGACCACTGACCCGTTCAAATCCAAAATACAGAATCAGAACCGCAGCTCCGATATGGGAGACGATTCGAGAAGGCCACGCCTTCAGCAGCACCGGAAACAAGGCGGGTAGTATGGCGGAGCCCGCCAGCGGCGGAATCGGCAGGAGATGATAGACTGCCATGGTCAGATTCACGGCCATCACCATACTGAATACCCGGTCTTCCACGCCATAATGCTTGAATAGCCAGATAACGCTTCCGGCAATGCTGGCCAGAAAAAAATTGCCAAGCGGGCCGGCAAGGTAAGCCAGCAGCGTATAGAGGCGGGGCCTGGAAAACCGCTCGGTTCTCATCGGAATCGATCTGGGCCAGCCAAAACCCGCCGCCAGAAAACAGATGACTCCTGAAATATCCAGGTGCAGCAGCGGGTTGAAATGAAAGCGCCTGGGATTGTCCGTCTGAGCATCTCCCAGAAAAGTTGCGGCAAAAGCCTGGGCCTCCGCATGGACCGTTACGGCCATCAAAACACCCACGATAAAAGATACCATGTCGTCAAATCTAATGCGAGACAGATCCAGACAGAACGGTGCGGAAAAAGCCAGGGAAATGGGATCTTGTATCATTGATTTTATTGCCTGTTGGTTCTACGATTAGGGTTAATTTCAAACGACATACAAAACCCGATCAGCCCCGCCGGTATCCGGGCCCATCCCCGCCTTCTGGACAGGTCCAGGTGATGTTCCGGAATGGGTCCTTGACGTCACAGGTCTTGCAGTGAAGGCAGTTCGAGGGGTTCAACTTCAGCTCTTTCCGGGCCGTTTTTTCATCCACCCGGATTTCATAAACATTCCCCGGACAGAATCGGGTACAAGGGCTTTGATACGTTTCAAAACATTGCGTCACGCAAAGCTCCGGATCATGAACCACGAGATGAGAGGGCTGATCCTCCCGGTGCAGGGTTTTGGACAGATAGACACCGGTCAATTTGTCAACGACCAGGACCCCGTCAAAACGTTTCGCATCGATCGGCAAAGGCACCGCCCCGGGTGCCGGCTTCAATGTCTTGCAGTCTTCCTCAAGCGGGAGCCTGTCCCGCAATCCCAGGCCTTCATTCAGATATTGCGCAGCCAGGTGAAAAAATTTAACCGGTGCTTTTTTACTCAAGGCCGCAGAAAAATTCCTTCCCTCCACCAGTTCTTCCCGCAGCCAGCTTTTTTCAAAAAGCTCGCAATAACGGTTCAGTGTCCTGACCGAATAATCCCCTTTTTCTATGGCATGGCCAATGGCTTCAGCCGCCAGCATTCCGGATTTCATGGCGGTATGAATGCCCTTTAGCGCTGGCGCATTGTGCATGGCAGCCGCGGCCCCGACAAAAAGGCCGCCGCCCACGCAAATTTTCGGCATGGTATGGTAGCCGCCGATGGATACGGTCCTTGCGCCCTGCTCAATAACTTTTCCGCCCTGAATAATGCCCGATACAAACGGATGCAGCTTAAAGCGGATGAACGCATCATAGGGATCCAGAAGCGGGTCCGGATATGACAGGGCGGTAAGATAGCCGATGGCAACCTGATTGTCCTTCATTTCATAGATGAATCCGCCGCCCGGCGTGTTCATCCCCAGGGGATAGCCCAGAAAATGCAGATCATTCCCAAAGCTCGAAGCAAAATAATTCTTTTCCGGCAGCTCGATGATTTCCTTGATGCCGGTTTCGAACACATCCGGCATCGATCCTGAAATGCCCAGCCTGCCGGTTATTTCTTTCATCAGGCTGCCGCGCGCCCCTTCCCCAAACACCGTGACCTTGGCCAGAATGTCAACCCCAGGCTCATAATTGCTCTTGGGCAGGCCATCCTTGCTGATTCCCTTGTCCCCGGTTCGGACACCGATAATGGATGAGCCACTGGCATCGTATAGCACTTCTTTCCCGGCAAATCCCGGTAAAATATTGACCCCAAGACCTTCTGCAATCTCCGCAAGCCATCGGCAGTACCGGGAAAGGCTGATGATGTAATATCCCTGATTTTCCAGATAGCTGGGGACAAACGGAATGCGATAGGCCTTTTCTGTCGACAGAAAGTAAATTTCATCGTCTCGGACGGTCGTTTCAATGGGACACTCCCGGGCTGAAAAATCCGGAACGAGTTCCTTGAGCGCAATCGGGTTCAGGATGGCGCCGCTCAGGCTGTGAGCGCCGATCTCGGCACCTTTTTCAATCACCGCGACCTCAAGGTTCAATCCTCTTTCACCGGCCACCTGCATCAGTCGAATTGCCCCGGCAAGGCACGCAGGCCCGGCTCCGACAAAAAGGACATCCACTTCCATCGATTCATGTTCACTGTTCATCTACGATCCTCTTAAATAAATGCATATCGCTTAAGAACTCCGGTCTATCAGCCTCAATACCATCGTCTTAAGGAATTCCCCCCTTTGGAAAAGGGGGGCCAGGGGGGATTTCTGACGACCTGCTGAAAAATCCCCCTCAGTCCCCCTTTTTCAAAGGGGGAAGTAATCATTTACATATCTGGGGATAAATGCCCAGATGATTCACAATTAGTTACTTTTGAGCTTTTTGACTTCTTCCGTGATCGCCGGCACGATTTCAAAAAGGTTTCCGACAATGCCGTAGTCGGCTTTGGAAAAGATCGGGGCTTCCGGGTCCTTGTTGATGGCCACGATGACCTTTGAGGTCTGCATGCCTGCAAAGTGCTGAATTGCGCCGGATATGCCGCAGGCGATATAGACATTAGGTGAGACGACTTTTCCGGTCTGCCCGACCTGATCCGATACGGGCCGCCATCCTTCATCCACCGCTGATCGGGATGCGCCGACAGCGCCCCCCATTTCAGATGCCAGCGTTTCCAGGATCGAAAAATCATTTCCGCCCATTCCCCTGCCGCCGGAAACCACAACATCGGCTTCGGTCAATTCGATTCTGCCGGCAGCCTCCATCTGCCTTGATAGACAGGATGTGCGGGGTTTTTCCAGAACGACCGGCCAGGATTCAATCTGTCCGGCTCCGGATGCAGGGGCAGACGCAAAGGCATTGGGCCGAAGGGTGATGATACCGGGACTGCTCTCAATCACGACATCCGCCAGAACCTTGCCGCCGTACATGGGCCGGGTAATCGTCGGCTTCTGGTTTTCAAACCGGAGGGAGATGCAATCCGTTGCCAGCGGCGCACCAAGGCGGGCCGAAAGTGCGGCGGACAAATCCTTGCCCTGTGTGGTTGCACCCATCAGAACAAAGGCAGGGGCTTCTTTTTGAATAATTTCCGCCGTCACATGGGTGTATGTTTCCGTCAGATAATGTTTCAGATCTGAATGTTCGGCAACCAGAATTTTATCCGCGCCATAAGCGGCCAGTTGTCCGGCAGTGTCCTGAACGCCGTCTCCCAGTACAACGGCAATCAGTTTTCCCCCCAGGGTATCAGCCATTCTTCTGCCCTGACTCAGGGCTTCAAAAAACACTTTCCGGAAAACACCGTCCGCATATTCCGCAACGGCAAGTATATCTTGCGACATGATTATCTCCTTGAAAATAAGGCAAGAGGCGATGTTCCCTTTACCTTCTTGTTGTTACAACTCATGGTTCAGGCTGAAGATTGAAGTATCTTTCAACCATAAGGTTAACACATTCTATTGTGGACATGGTTTAAGTCTGACTTTTGGCGTAAGAGCGGCTCTTTCATATTGCTGCGGCCGGCTGTATGGCTTTGTTTGGCCAACCCTCGTCAACCGTGAAAGACTGGCCAAGGCTTTTTAAATTACTGAATTCATAATTCCGCAACTTACCTCGAATTTCTTCAAATGATTTGACCACATCTTCGGCAGATTGCCTTTCTCCACAATGCAAACATACCTCGGCAGAGACTTTCATGGAAACGGTATTACCTCCACCCCTAAGTAATTTTTCTACTTGCTTGTTTACTAAATCACTACCACATACCGGACATTTTTCAAATGGCTTCATTTTTTCAGCCTCACTTTCCAGTCAATCCAAAGTTCCGGATCTGGCCGATAGACTGTGATTAATACCGCCCATAGATTTTCTGGATTATAGACTCAAACGCTATGGATTGGCTCGCCTGAAAATTTCTACCAAAAATCAAACAGCTTGGATATGGTTTATCGCCTGGATAACCCTCAATGACTTCGCTATGAATTGCCGAAAAATATATTTCTTCGTATTTTAGGCAGTCATCGACCGCTTCCTCCTAAGAATGTCCAAAGCTTCATTAGGAGATATTTTGTCAAAAATATCATCTTTCATAATTCTTCCCGAAATTGAACTACCAGCTAAGCGGCCCGCGCAGACCGATACGGTCTTCCGGCCAGCAGCACTGGCTTTGATGTGTCACGTGGTCGCGGGTCCGCTTGGGCGAAAGTTAGCCGTTCATACTGCCAACTTCTGTTTCTTAAGAGATGGCTTTGGCTTGCGCTGGACGAGCCGATTCCGATACTTCTCTTGCACCTGCTGGATATGTTCGTAGTATTTCTGTGCGTCGTCTTCACACTCTGCTTCGATCTTATGACGGATCTGCCGAACTTCCTCTATGATAGGATCACGTGACATGCTAAACCTCCATGAGCTCCTCTGGGGTACAGACTACTGGGGTTCTTATTCCGTTTGCAGAGTTAATTTCCTCTATTATTCTCTTTACCCTTCCACTTACGATATGTGTACAGTTCCAAGAGACGATAAAATCCATCCCATGCGAGGCAGCTACAGCAAGATGGTATGAATCCGCTCTTGCTTTTTCAGGGATTTCGATAGCGGAGAAGTATGACTCTGCAAGGTTGCGTACCTCCGACAAAACCTCCAGTAATGGAAAGGATGAGACGCTATCGAGTCTCAGCTTTGCTGCCTGAACGTCTCCCTTTGATATCTCCTCCAGCACAATGGGAGAGATGAATGCCTCAAAATGAGGCAGCGCCATGTCCCACCACTCATGCGTGATCTGTTGATGTGCTGCAATGATCAAGTCTCGACTTGGCCTTGCCATGCGGTAACTGATCACCGTGGTCTCAATATATACTGTTGGCTTCATTTCTCTCCTGTCAAGTATAGTCCGAAGAGACTCCTTACCGTGCGTATCGCCCGGTTAACGTCGCAACTCATCGTTCGGGAATACATGGCACGACAGGTACGTGTGCAGCTGGCATGCTGCGGGTTTCCGATACCGGTGAAGCTGATTGTTCAGCTTTTCCTCGCCGCATCATATCCCGGTTCATCCGAATTTCACGTCCTTCGTGAAACGACAGTAGTTGTATTCATCCAAACTCTTTAGCGGTGTGTTAGTGAGCGTACTAAAGTCTCCGAGGCTGTCGATCTGCGCCTTGGAAATGTCCATGAACGCCAGATATCGTTCTGAATCCGTCCTATGTCGGTACTCTGCATTCTCAAGCCCATAGCCTTTCAGAATTGCTGCATCCCAGAGCGGGAAGAATCTGGGTGCCAGAAGATGTAGACATTTGGCTGCACCCACCCTCCCAAGAGCGCGCGAACCAATTCGTCTACGACGTGCGCACTCCTCTCTGCGACAAGTACTGCAGCGACGAGTTTTGTAACTGACCAGTAGAAGAAGTCGCGTGGCTCGATAGCTTTGAATTCCTTACGTGCCTTGTTCAAGTGTGTGAGAGTTGGCATCGGGCGTTTCATGTGTATGTCCTCACCCTTCCTGTGCTCGAGACTGCGGGCATCATCCGGCCGAACAATAATTATAGATCTTTGCAGATGAATTGATACTAAAATATATATCCTGTTGATTTTACAATAAAGAATCTACATCTGCACAAGAGGTACCAATTCATACGCTATGAACTATAGATTGATCTGTATAACATCCGGAATTTCGGTTTTCTGTCCGCATAACACACCATCGGAAAGATTGCCTATTGTACGTTAACATCCTATATTACCAATTTATTCGCTCATTATGTCAATTTATCATGGCATGTTACGTGGATCGGTATAAAAACATCAAAGCCAGTCCAAGGAATTGCGAACAACCGACTGGGTAGCGGTTGAGGACATGGGTATATTCATCTTCGTTTTAACACCCTTATGGCAGAGAAGCTTTTGGACCGTTCGAATGTTATAACCGCCTTCAAACAAGTGAATGGCGAAGGAATGTCGGTCTATCTATAGTTGCAAATTTCTATTATATCACCTTGGCCTCTTCATGCAGGATTCTGACCAATTCCGCAGCTTTTGCCTGAGGCGTAGCCGCATCAATGATTTTTGCGGCTTTTCGTTTTTCCGGCAGTTTCATCGCCACCACCCGCAGCAGCGGGGCTGGAGCTTCCAGACCCAGATCCGCCAGTGTTTTGATTTCCAGCGGTTTCTTTTTGGCTTTCATCACACCGGGAAGCGATGCATAACGGGGTTCATTAAGCCCGCGCTGGGTCGTAAAAAGCGCGGGCAGCGGAGATTCGATAAGCGCCGTTCCCCCTTCGATGGTTCGGTGACACTTAATTTTGCCTTCAGCAATTTCTTGTTTGATCACCAGAGACATAAAGGGAATATTGAGAAATTCGGCTACAGCCGCGCCAACCAGGAAGTTTTCATCATCAACAGCCCGCTGGCCTGCGATTATCAGGTCGTAGGGAAGGGGCTGAATCACCGATGACAGAATCCGGGCAATTCCCAGCCCGTCACAGGCTGTCGTCGCCGGATCATTCACCAGAATGCCCTTGTCCGCGCCCATTGCAAGCGCCGTCCGGATCGCCTCCACGGCTTTGGCTGTTCCGACGGAAACCAGGGTCACCGTTCCCCCCTGTTTATCACGGATGCGAAGCGCTTCCTCGACGGCGAACTCATCATAGGGATTGATCACCCAGTTTACATCATCGGTTTTGACGGAGCGGCCGTCATCGGCAATCTGAATGATGGATTCGGTTGACGGCACCTGTTTAAGCAATACGATAATGTCCACGCTATCTCCTCACTTTTGTATCAAGTCTGATGGCTTTGTAAAAAGTCCATCTGCTTCGTTGCGCTACATCCTTCGTCATTGCGGCGTACCCGAAAGTACGCCTCATTCCTCAGGATTTGCGCGCCTCGCACCTGGATCTTTTTACAAAGCCATCCAGATTTTGACTTTTTACGGAACCATCAAATCTGAAATGATCGTAAATTATTTTAAACACCCATGACCGATCGGTCACTCCCGCAACAAGAAATCCGGAATCCTGACATCCGGTATTTGTATTCACCACCGCCGCCAGTGTCAATATCTTTATCAAGGATGGGATCAACTATTACAATAAAATCCCCCCTGCCCCCCTTTTTCAAAGGGGGAAATCATCTTCACGGTAAAGCGGCTGCCTTTTCAACCATGGCAATCGCCGTCTCATACTCCGCTTTCCGAAACCGCAGCTTCAACGCAGCCTTGAGCATGTCCAGGGTCAACACCTTATTTTGCTTTGCCAGAACAGCCAGCGCTACCAGAGCCCAATCCTGGGGCTTGATTTTCTCGGCTTTAAAGTCGACTTCGATGACGGATGCCGGACTATTCGGCAGTTCAATGCCTGCCGCTTTGATGACCAGAGCTTCCGGTGAAAGATCGGCCAGCATTTTCTTTCGGCGATTGACGCCTTCCGGGGCCAGCGCAATGACAACCGAAGGGTTTTCAATTCCCGTATATTCGATCTCGGTATCGGAAAGTATGATTTCACTGACCGAGTGACCCCTCATGACGGTAATCGGGTAATCGCTTTTCTGGGCTGCGCGACATCCTGCCGAAGCCCCTGCCAGGCACAGCAGTTCTCCGGCGGTAATAATGCGTTGACCGGCGCTTCCCAGTACAACCACTTCCAGACGACCCGCCTCTGGGGACGTGCAGGTTGCTTCGATACGAACCGGCTCTGTTGCGGGTTGGAGCTTGGCAGCCTCTTGCCGGTAAGCCCGGCCGTATTCCGCTCTGGCGTTCCGGGTCTTGTAATCACCCAATTCCGGAAGTTTCGCCAGGTCCGCTTCGATGCTCTTGGGGGTAAGTTTGTTGCGGCGGGTGTAACGGCCGGGACATATCCCCCAGATGTCGATCAGTGAAAAACCATCAAACGCAATGGCCCCTTTAAGGCCTTCCACCAGCCCTTTGTCGTATGTGGATACGCGGGATACATAACTGGCTCCTGCCGCCCCAGCAACCTGACAGATATCCAGGGGCTTTTCCAGCTTGTTTAAAAAGCCTGAACCGACCTGGGCATCCTGGGGAGTGGTCGAAGAGCACTGGCCGCCCGTCATTCCGTAGTTAAAATTATTGAGAACCAGAAGTGTCAGATCAATGTTTCGCCGGCAGGTGCTCAGTACATGGGCACCGCCGATCCCCAGACCGCCGTCGCCCATGGTAACGATCACCTTGAGATTCGGTCGGGCCATTTTTATCCCGGTAGCATAAGTGAGTGCCCGGCCATGAAGACCGTGAAACGCATGGGTGTTAAAAAAGGTGTCGAACAGGCCGGAACAGCCGATGTCGCTAACGACAACAACATCTTCCCCGGAAAGCCCCATATTCGACAAGGCCTGGTCCAGCGCATGAAGAACCTGCTCATGGGAACACCCGGGGCAAAACACGGAGGGGCGACTGCTGTTTAAAAGACTATCCATTTTGAATCACCTCCTGAATCTGCCCGGGCTTGATCAGCTCTCCGTTCATCTGCCCCAGAAAATCGACTTTTTTATCGGGCAACAGCCGCTGGAGCTCCCGGACGTACTGTCCGAGATTCATCTCCGCCATGACTACCCGCTTATAAGGCGCGGCTTTTTCCCGAATCAGTAGTTCAGGAACGGGCCACAGGGTTTTCAGGATCAGCAGCGATGCCTTCGCGTTGCTTTGCTGTATTTTTTTCACAGCCGCCATGGCCGCACGGGCTGTTACTCCGTAAGCGATCACCAAGGTATCGGCACCGGGAACCACGTATTCATCATAATAAGTGAACGCGGAGACGGTTTTTTTCAGCTTGTCATCCAGTCGCTCCTGCATTCCTGCGATTTGACCCGGATCGGTCGTAATGTACCCATCCGTTCCATGGGTCGAGGAGGTTTGACGGACCAGATGTTTTCCGCCGATGGGAAGAAAATCCGGCACGAACTGATCGTCCTTCACACCAAACGGCACAAAGGGTTGATCCGCATCAGCCGTTCTGCGCGCAACCACCTGCGGCAGGTCAAGCCCATCCAGATCGATGGTCTCGCGGGTCATGGAGACTTCCTTGTTGGCGGCCAGAAAAACCGGACAACGGTATTGCTCGGCCAGGTTAAAGGCTTGCATGGTCAGCACATAGCAGTCTTTAACATCAACCGGCGCCAGTACGATCACGGGCAGTCCGCCGCTGTTGCCCCACTGCAGGAATTGAATATCTCCGTCCGCACCTTTGGTGGCGGACCCGGTGGAAGGCCCCAATCGCTGAACATCCACAATGACGATGGGAATTTCGCTACCGATGGCAAAAGAGATCTGCTCGCTGTAAAGACTGATCCCCGGGCCAGAAGTGGCTGTCATGGTCTTCATGCCGGACATCGCAGCCCCCAGACAGAATCCGATGGATGCGATTTCGTCTTCGCCCTGAAGGCAAACGCCCCCTTTGGGTGGCAGGAGTTTAAGCATGGTATTGTATATTGTTGTGGCGGGGGTAATCGGATAACCGGCAAAAAAATTGCATCCTGCAGCCATCGCTCCCCAGCCGATGGCTTCATTGCCTTCCATTAAAGTCAGTCCCATGTTTTTCCTTTATTGATATCTGATAGTACAAAAACGATATCATGAACATAATAAATTCAATTTTAAATCAACGACATTAAGAACAAAAATCCACATAACGGAGCAGCATCCGGGCATGAATCATTATTGCAAGAAATCTCTTTACTGGCAACCGAGTTCTAACCTCCGGTCGGAAAGACCACAAATTGACGACCATGACTTATTCAATGTCGAATTTAATGCCCTGCGCCAGAGGCAGCGTGTCCCCAAAATTAATAGTATTGGTTTGACGCCGCATGTAGATTTTCCACGCATCCGAACCCGACTCCCGGCCGCCGCCGGTGTCTTTTTCACCGCCGAATGCCCCGCCGATCTCCGCTCCCGAGGTGCCGATATTGACATTGGCAATACCGCAATCCGATCCCCAGTGGGAAAGAAAAGCTTCGGACTCTTGCATATTATCGGTGAAAATAGACGACGAGAGTCCCTGCTGAACACCGTTTTGAATGGCAACGGCCTCATGCACGTCACCTTTGTATTTGATAAGATAAAGGATCGGGGCAAAGGTTTCTTCCTGTACAATGTTATAATGATTTTCGGCTTCAACAATGGCCGGTCGCACATAGCAGCCCGATTCAAAGCCAGCGCCGTTCAACGCCTCGCCGCCAAAAATCACTTTGCCGCCTTCTTTCTTAACCTGTTCAAGCGCATCCAGGAAGTTTGCAACCGTACCTTTATCGATCAGCGGACCCACGTGGTTTTTTTCATCCAGCGGATCTCCGATGCGCAGGCTGCCGTACGCTTTAAACAGAGACGCTTTCACTTTTTCATAAATCGATTCATGAATGATCAGACGGCGGGTCGTCGTGCAGCGCTGACCTGCCGTGCCGACCGCGCCAAACACAACTGCTGGAATCGCCATCTTTAAATTGGTGCTGGGAGTGATGATAATGGCATTATTCCCCCCTAATTCCATGATGTATCTGCCCAGACGTCCGGCAATGACGCCGGCGGCATGCTTGCCGACCCGGGTTGAACCCGTCAGCGATACCAATGGGATACGCCTGTCTTTGAGAATCTGCTCGCCGATAGTCTTGCCTCGACCGATGATAAGACTGAACACGCCTTCGGGTATGCTATTCTCTTTAAGAACACCGCTCAAAATATTCTGCGTGGCAATGGCTGTCAACGGCACTTTAGAGGCGGGTTTCCAGATATTCACATCGCCGCAAACCGCCGCAAGCATGGCATTCCATGACCAGACCGCTACCGGGAAGTTAAAAGCGGAAATGGTGACAACGATTCCCAGCGGATGATATTGATCGTAGATGCGATGCGAGGGACGTTCGGAATGCATGGTAAACCCGTAAAGCTGCCGGGACTGACCCACTGCAAAATCGCAGATATCGATCATTTCCTGCACTTCGCCCCAGCCTTCCTGAAGCGACTTGCCCATCTCGTAAGAAACCAGGCTGCCCAGCGGTTTCTTGAATTCGCGCAGTTTGTTGCCGATCTGCCGTACAATTTCACCCCGCTTGGGCGCGGGAACTTTGCGCCAGTATTTAAAGGCTTCCTCCGCCTTTTTGACCATGAATTCAAAATCAGCTTCCGATGCCTGATAAACGGAAGCAATCAGCCGGGCATCCGTCGGCGAATAAATCATCAGTTCGCCTTGATCAGCGGTTTTGCTCCATTCCAATCCGGTTGACATGCCATAATTCTTTTCTTTAATTCCCAAAACTTCCAACATCTTTCTGTCGAACATAAACACTCCTTGAGATTGCAATAACAAGATAGCCGATCTGAACCTCTGGCCAAAACGATTTGTGATGGACAGCAAAGCAAAAGCGGCTAATAAATTCCATTCTCGTTCAATGGCCGATTTTCCAGTATCCGTACGGGACTGAATATCGACAGATCCATGGCGTGGGCCTGCCGGGTAAGCAATTCGGCGATATAACGCCCCACAGCCGGAGCCTGCTGAAGTCCGTGTCCGGAAAAACCATTTGCCAGAAACAGCCCTTCAAGTTCCGGCCATTCCCCGAGAATGGCATTTTCATCCAGGGTGTTCATGGCATAGAGGCCGGCCCATCCGCGGACCAGTTTCAATGATTCAAAATCCGGCACGAACTCGGCCAGTTCCGGCCATAATAAATCGTAGAACCGTTTATCCTCCCATGAAAACGAAAATCCCACCGGATCATCGGGCATGGATTTTCCCAACAGAATCAGTCCGCCGGTTTCTGTCCTGAAATACATGCCGGAAGGCAAATATGTCAGCGGCAGGGGCCCATCCGGCTTGACCTTCGTATCCAGTGCGAATATCTGGCGCTTGACCGGCTGAACCGGCAGATGGACGCCGACTGTCCGGACGATCTCGGAACACCAGGCGCCGGCGCAATTCACGACGGCTCCGGCACCGATATCTTCTCCGGTCTTCAGGCGAACGCCCGTAATCCGTTTACCGATTTTCGTGATTTCAGACACTTCGGCATGGATAAATTCCGCTCCCATGGAAATGGCTTTGGCCCGGTACGCCATCAGCACCCCGTAGGCATCGAAATGGCCATCCTTGGGACCGAATGTGGCACCCACATATCCTTCGGGATTATAGAGCGGAAACCGCTCGCGTATTCGCTCCGGGGTCCACCATTCGACATCGCAGCCAAGGTCCTGCTGCATTTTCAAAGAATTTTCCGCTGAAACCCGCCCTTCTTCATTCACCAAAAAAAGGTTTCCCTCCCGACGGTAAGCAATCGAGGGGCTGTTGCCGTCAATTGCCATTTCCTGTTCGAAATTTTCCAGAACTTCAAATGCATATTGGGATATCTGCGTATTGGACCGGAAGCTGAACTGGATTCGGGCGTTGGCCATGGACAGGGTTGTGGACGCGTGAGTGTAGGTTGGATCCATTTCAATCACGACTGCTCGAAGACCCGGCGCTGTCCGCATCAGGTAATAGGCTGTGGCACTGCCCATAATGCCGCCGCCGATAATGACAATATCATAGGTTTTGTTATTCATATAATCTCCATCTGAACATTTGGCAGTCACGGACGGGTTGGGCTGAACGCAACACATCAATGTAATCCGGACTGTTTTTTTTGTTGCCTCACAAACCATAGCCCCAACCAGCACATTTTTTGACGGGTTGGGGCTATATGTCTTCTTTGAATCGAATACGGATCAAACGAACGACGATTTTTATTTACCCTGCTTGACCTCGCTGGCAGGCGACGTCACAAAAACCGGGCGCTTGCCTTCTCCCGTGGCATCAAACTCATACATGGGGTTTCCGACGCCTTCCACCTTGACCTTTTTCAGATTCTGGATAAATGTTTTGCGGTCCACGCCGCCGATCTCGATGACTTTTGCCGCAACCTTAACCGCATCATAACCATAGATGGCTGCCAGGGGGGGAAATCCGCCATATTTCGGGGTCCAGCGATCCACCAGAACTTTAGCTGACGGCCGTTTCACATCCACTGTCGGCGACAACAGGATATACACGTCCTTCACATCACCGGCCAGTTCAAAGAATTTGGGTTCAATCAAACCGTCCGGACCGTAAATGGGAATCTCCCATCCCATCTGTCGCACCTGTTTCACCAGCAGACCGCCTTCATTGTAGGTGACGAAGATCAGCAGCATGCCGGGATTTTCGGATTTGGCTTTCATCAGAACGGATTTGAAATCAATGTCCTGTCCGGGTGTGATCACGCTTTCGTTCACGACTTTAATGCCGATTTCGGAAGCTTTTTCCTTGAAGCCCTTGAGAAGCTGCTGTCCGTAGTCCTGATTCTCGCTGATGATGGCGACACTGTCCTGTTTGAATCTGTTCTTGACGGTTTCCGCCATTTCGTGCGCAATGCTCCGGGTGGTGTAGGTCAAACGGGCAACGTTGTCAAAACCCTGCTCGGTGAGGGTGTTGGCATTGGCGTAGGTGATGATGTTGGGAACGCCGTTACGGTTGTAAACAGGTGTCGCCGCCAGCGCGCAGGAGCTCATGGTGGGCCCGAGTGCAACCAGAAAATCGCTGGAAGATACATTTTTGGCGACATTGGCAGACTCCTTGGGATCTCCGCGGTCATCGAAAAACGTCAGTTTCAGTTTATATCCCTTCAATGGTCCGCCTTGAATGCCGCCCATTTCGTTGATCTCCTCAACAGCCAATTCCTGCCCTCTTTTGTCGCCGCTGCCATAGTCGCCGTACTTTCCGGTGCAGGCATCGTAGCCTGCAAGGTTAATGATTTTCTTTTTTGCATCAACCCCGTCCTTTGCCCATGCCACGGTCCCTGCCAATACGAACAAAAGCGCTAAAATGATGGTGGAGCTTTTTCTGAACATGATACTTCTCCTTTCAATGTGATAAATGGATGCCCGTCTTGCTTTTCCATGCAACGTTTCCGTTACTGCTAAGCCGCTGTCCCCTCTTTCCAGTAAAACCGAATTTAAATGCAAGCCTCGTTACGCTTCTCCCAGATAACACTTCCGGACCCTGTCATCCGCCATAAGGTCCTTTGAATCGCCGTGATAGAGGATTTTGCCCAGTTCCATGACATAGGCCCTGCGGGTGATTTTAAGGGCTTTTTTAACGTTTTGTTCCACCAGCACAATGGCGATCCCCTGCTCGTGAAGCTGACCGATGATCCTGAAAATTTCATTGACCAGAAAAGGCGCCAGACCCATGGAGGGTTCATCCAGGAGGAGCAGCTTGGGCCGCGCCATCAGCCCCCTGGCAATGGCCAGCATCTGTTGTTCACCGCCGGATAAGGTGCCGGCCGGCTGATTGCGGCGTTCTCCCAGGATCGGAAAGATTTTAAAATACCGTTCGATATCTTTATTGATTTCGTCCGTGTCCTTGCGGATGAACGCACCGATTTGCAGATTGGTCATGACCGTTTGCCTGGCAAAAACATGGCGTCCCTCGGGAACATGGGCGATGCCGGCATGAACGATTTTCTCCGGAGCGATCCCCTGAACCTCCTGATTCATAAAGGTGATACGTCCCTGAGTGGGGCGAACCAGGCCGGAAATGGTTTTCAGGAATGTGCTTTTCCCGGCCCCGTTGGTCCCGATCAAGCCTACGATTTCGCCGGGATTGATTTCAAAGGAGACGTCCTTTAACACCTTGATCTTGCCGTACTGGGTATGAATGCCTTCCACTTTAAGCATCAGATGTCTTCCTCTTCACCCAGATAGATACTCTGGACACCGCTGTCGGATTGAATTTCCAAGGGGCTGCCCTCCTTGAATTTTTTACCCATATTCAGCACAATGATCCGTTCGGCTACCGACATGATGAACCGCATGTTGTGCTCGATGATAAAAACCGTTGTTCCGGCTGCCTTGATCCGTTGAATAAACTCGGCCAGTGTGTCCATTTCAACCGGGTTCATGCCGGCGCAGGGCTCATCCAGCAGCAGCAGCTCCGGCTCGGAAGCCAGGGCGCGGCAAATCTCCAAAAGGCGCTGCTCACCGTAGGGCAGGTTTTTGGCCAGCTCATTTGCGCGATCCGCCAGGTGCGCCAGTTCCAGAAATTCCATGGCTTTTTCTCGCGCCGCCTTTTCCCGTTTCCAGGCGGACAGGGGCCGCAGATACACGTCCCAGAGAGAATTCTTGATCTGAGAGTGCCGGCCGATGAGAATGTTGGTCAACACCGATATGTTCTGAAATATCCGAAGGTTTTGAAATGTCCTGGCGATTCCGATTTCGGTAATCCGGTGAACCGGAAGCGTTGTGATATCCCGGTTTTTAAACAGGGTCCGGCCTTTGTCCGGCGTATATATACCGGTCAGAAGGTTGACAAAGGTGGATTTCCCCGAACCGTTCGGGCCGATCATCCCCAATATCTCCCCTTTACCGATGCTCAGGCTGATCTCGTTAACAGCCATGATGCCGCCAAAGTGCTTCAGCAACTGACGGGTTTCCAGCAAAACCATGAACGCAATCCTTTTATGAAAATTTCAATCCTTGAATGCGGCTGTTCCGAAGAGCCCCTGAGGTCTGAACAGCAAGACCGTCACCATGATCACGCCGATGATCAGCATGCGATAATCGGCCAGGGAACGAAAGGCCTCCGTTGCCAGGGTCATGATGATAACACCGGAAATCGGCGCCAGCAGACTCCCCATTCCCCCGACAATGACCATGATGATCATCAGGCAGGATTCGTCCAGCCTGAAACTGGAGGGTGTAATCGTGGTCTGATAGACCGCCAGGTAGCTGCCGGCAAGACCTGCATAAAATGATCCGATGCTGAAGGCCAGGATTTTGTACGCCGGCGTGTTGATGCCCATTACCGAGGCAGCCAGTTCGTCTTCCCGGATGGCCACAAACGCACGGCCGAACCGGGAAAGGGTCAAAAGCGCCACGCTCAGATAGGTGAATCCGACCAGAATGAGCCCCAGGTAATAAAAATCCGTTTCACTGCGGATCGTCCAGGCGAAAAGTTTGGGGATCGGGATACCCACAATGCCCATGGCGCCGCCTGTGAACGGGATCCATGCCTGGGCAACCAAACGAAAGATCTCTCCGAAAGCGATCGTTAACAGGCAAAAATAATCTCCCCGCACCTTTCGGGTCGGGATGCCCAGAAGCATGCCGAAAATCAGGGCCAGAAGGCCGGATATGATCAGGGACGGCAGAAAGGAGAATCCGTAGCGGGTCATGAGAATGGCCGTGGCATACCCGCCGATACCGTAAAATGCGGCATGACCGAGGGACAGAAGCCCGGTATACCCCAGAATCAGGTTCAGGCCCATGCACAGGATCGTGTAAATGAGGATAAGGTTGACAATGCCCATGTAATAGGCGTTTTCAATGACAAGGGGCACGACGGCAAGCCCGATAATCCCGGCAATATGAAGCAAAACATTGACCTTTTCTCCTGATTTCATGCTGATTTTTGGCAACCTTTTTCTCCCCGCTTACACCTTTCCGGAATCTGCATTGCCCAGTATTCCGGTCGGCCGGATGAGCAGGATGCTGATCAGGATCAGAAAGGTGATTGGATCTTTATATGAGCTGGATACATAGACGCTGATCAGGTTTTCCGACAGGCCCAGAATCATGCCGCCGATCAGCGCGCCGCCCAGGCTGCCAATACCGCCGATGACCGCTGCGGTAAAGGCGATAATGGTGCCCCGAAATCCCATACTGATAGAAATGGCGTTGTAGGAGGCTGAATAGAGCACCCCACCCAAAACCCCGAAAACACCACCGAAAAAATAAACCACGGATATGGTCCGGTTGATCGGAATGCCCATCAGGCTGGAGGTGGGGATATCTTCGGAAACGCATAAAATGGCCTTCCCGGCCTTGTGATGTTTCAAAAACAGGTTGAAACCGACAATCACGAATATCGCGACAAAGAGCGTGAAAATATGGGTGACTGAAATCTGAGAGCCGAATACGCTGATGTTATGGTTCGGGAAAAGCGAGGGAAAAGACAGCACCTGGTTTCCCCATGTCAACTCTGAAGAATTCTGGATGACATAGGCTGCGCCCAGCGCCGTGATCATGGAAATCATGCGGTGTTGCGCGGCTCTCAATCGCCGGTATGCGATGATTTCCACCAGCGATGCGAGCAGCCCGCCGATGGTTGCGGCCGCTAAAACCGCAAGAAGCGGATTCAGATGGAACTTGGCCAGGAGCGTGTAGCACACCAGTGTGCCGAAAATGTAGACATCTCCATGCGCAAAGTTCATCAGCTTCAGAATGCCGTAAACCATGCTGTAACCAATGGTGACCAGGGAATAAATGGCACCGACCATGACGCCGACAATCAATACTTCAGTTAACATCGGTTCTTCTCCGGCTGAATCGCCAAAACACTACATGAATCCCTGAAAATGCCTTCGAACCAGGGCTGAATGAACATACTGAATCATGGTTATAAAATCAAATACCGGCCGGCTCACCGCAGCCTGAACCGCTGCGGCGTAAGGCGGCAGGTCGCTGCATTCGAGCACGATCGCACCGATATCCGGGTCTCTTTGAACCATTTGACCTGCAACTTCGACGACCTCGCGTTGAATTTGATCCGAATCCAAGGTCCCTTTTTCCAAAAGAACGGCTTGGCGGAATTCAGTCTGATTTTCCATCCCCCCAAATACCAGCGGAATGTCCGGGGTAACGCCCACATTGGAAAAATGATCTGGCGTCAGCGCGCTTGAATCCGCGGAAATGATACCGATTTTTCTGCCTCTGGGAAGCATCTGATAAATAAATGGCACCTGGAGAAGGCTGGAAAGAAAAACCGGAATGTCCAGCGCATCGGCAACCTGTCTCTGAAACAGGGCCATGAATCCGCATGCCCCTGTAACCGCCTTTACCCCTTCGGCCTGAAGTTCCAACGCCGATTCGATGAAAGGTTCAATAAGGGACGGGTCTCGCTGGTTGAGCAGGCGGTCGATCGAGGCATTTTTGACGACCTTGTACCGCACCGGAAAATCAAATGTGCTGGCATTCCCCACATTTCCAGGGACACAGGGATAAGACGCATCCAGAATGAGAATGCCAATGGATTCTCCATACCATGACTGTGATTTATTTCCAACATGATAGACGGCCATTGAGGCTGTTTCCCTCTCTTTTTTCACGAAAAACAATCGTTTCGGCAAGGTCGAATTCCGACTTTGGCATAATCCTGAAGAATGGTTTTTGGGTAACAATTGAGAACGAAAGAGGCAAAACCCAGCAAATCACGGGTTAATACTCACTGAAAAAATATCCTTCAAATAAAAGAAGTTATCCATAATTAATTAACAGGACTCGATTATTTGAGTATCATAAATATATCAGTGAAATACTAATTGTCAATATAATATATATCATAGGTATTTAATTGATAACAGTTCTTTCTGGTCAGGGTGATATTTTGAAAAATCATTTATGAAAATTTTATACGGAAGCGGAGTATCTGGCTGTAAATCGTGAATATATGCGGCAAGGCTTCTTGGGAATGGCATTTAGGGCATCGATTGTAATTTCTTGCACATCTATACAAAACGTTTTATACGGGATTGCATGGCAGATGGTGATGCAGGACGATTCTTTATAATATCACAAAAAACGATTAACTTTTTAACGGATTCGATTTATGAAAACAGTCGCAGTCATCGGAGGTGGTATCATCGGAGCCGCCTGTGCTTATAGCTTGGTTAATGCTGGATATCAGGTTACCATCGTTGAGCAAAAACTTTTCGGGCACGGTAGTTCTCATGGAAACTGCGGCATGATTTTACCCAGTCACGTATTGCCACTGAATATGCCCGGAACGCTGCTTAAATCCATCAAATGGATAATGGATAAGGATGCGCCGCTATATTTAAAACCTCGGATTGATTTGGAACTCTGGCAGTGGTTTTTTAAATTTATTCGACACTGCAATCAAACAGACATGATGCGGGCAGCTATCGGCAACTTTGAACTGCTGAAGGATTCCGCACAATTGTTCGATGAATTGATCCATAATGAGAAAATGGATTGTGATTGGCATAAAAACGGAGTTGTTTACGCTTTTGAAAATCCGCATGAATTGGCGGCTTATCAGGCAATATATGCCTTGGTCCGCTTGTTTTTAGATGATGGCGTCCGAATTGACCATCAACAATTGCGGGAAAAAGTTCCATTTATCAAAACCAATCTGGCTGGCGCATATTTTTATCGATCCGGCGCTCATTTGCGACCCGATCGATTAATGAGTGAATACAAACGAATTCTATCAAAGCGTGGTGTGCGAATCATTGAAAATCAACCGATCAAAATCTTAGATATCCACGGCAACCAGTTGGTTTCCGTGGCCAATGAAAATCTGACTGTCAAAGCGGACCAGTTCGTATTTGCTACCGGAGCTTGGACGGCTTTGATGAGAAAAAAACTCAATTTACCAGTTTGTATTCAACCCGGAAAAGGCTATTCCTTAACGACTGATACCCATATCAGCGCATCGAGCACCCCCTGTATGTTTGAAGATGTCCGAGTGGTTGCTACGCCTTGGGCAAGCGGTTTCAGGTTGGGTGGCACTATGGAGTTTTCCGGTTTTGATGAGACCGTCAATGAAAAACGGATGCTATCTCTGGTTAAAGGCGCTCAAAAATTTATGAATCAGACGATCAATCTTAGGTCATTCGACGGTTGGATTGGTTGGCGTCCTATGACCTTTTCCGGTTTGCCCATGATCGATTTTTTACCCAAGCTGAATAATGCTGTTATAGCCGCGGGACATAACATGCTGGGGTTAACCATGGCCATCAGGACAGGCAGGCTGGTCACGGAAATGTTGACAGATCAAATTCCAACGGTGGACATGAAACCATTTAAAATCGTTTAATCTTTTTTCACAGCAAGGGGAATGAAACGGCATAATAATGGCGGCAAGGCTTCTTGGAAATTGCGCACAGGAGCGGTGAAATGAATTGTCCCAAGTCGGGACGTCAGGAAGGGACTTCCAGAAATTTACGTCTGATGCGTTCCACGTGCCGCAGCAGTAAAGACTTGCGGGCTTCACCGGCTTCATTTGGGTTTTTGCGCGCCAGTATCGAGCGGATGGCCCGAATTTCATTGGCCACGGCCAGAACCTCCTCGGTCCAGTCTCCGCGCCCCATGATCACAAACCATATCCGGAAAGTCAGGTTATAAAGTTGATTGGAAATATCCCTGAGCACCGGATTGTTGCCTGCATCGTAGAGAATCCTCCTAAGCGAGAAATCGATCACCGCCAGGCCTTTCTGGTTTCGCTGATCAATCAGCGCTTCACAATCCCTTTCGAGCTGCTCCATGCTTTCCAGATGGCTCGGTGTCATCAGTTCCGCGGCAAGCCGGCCAGCCAGGGCCTCAACCTCCAACCGCACCTGGAACACATTCATCATTTTATGAAACTCGATTTCGGTCACCATGGTCCCGGAGCGCGGCAGAATCCGGACCAGTTGCTCCCACTCCAGTCGATAAAACACTTCTCGCAGAGGGGTACGACTGACCCCGAACTCATCCGCAAGAACCTTCTCATTAAGAATCTGACCGGAGTTGTATTCCAGGAAAAGAATCCGGTCACGGATTTGATTATAAATTTCCACGTTCATTGATTTCAGTCCATGGGCCCATCGGGTGAACGAACCATCCAGTCGTGCGTATCAGTGATATTTCTTTAATGTTTCGATTTATATCAATCCGGTGTTGTTTAATCAAGAATAAAGTATAATGAAACGATTTAAATTGACGAACCGCTCTCCTATCTTACGACCTGATTGACGGCCGATTCCGCAAACTACGTCGAGATGGTCTCACCCAAGCGCCGATGCTCGCGACAATTCCGGATGAGCCGACAGTTGTCATTTCGAATCATCACATATTTTGATCGTTTGTATCAAATCAATTCATTTGACACAAACTTCTTTCAAGATTAAATTTCCATTAAAAACACAAGAACCTATCAATTACAAAAGGAGAGGAAATATGACAATAAAAGTTTGTGTCGCAGGTGCTACCGGATGGGCAGGTTCAGCTCTGACAAGTGGCATTCATTCGGCAGAAGATATGGAAGTTTCAGGTGCTGTCTCCAGAACGAACAAAGGAAAGACGATAAAGGAAGTACTTGGCCTTGATGGTTGTGATTTGGTCATCTCCGGATCTGTAGATAAAGATTCACTTTCAAATTGTAATGTTATGGTGGAGTTTACGAAACCGGATGTTGCGAAACAGAACATATTTACCGCTCTTGACTCAGGGGTTCATGTCGTTGTTGGAACCTCCGGACTAAGTGATGAGGATTATGCTGAAATCAACAAGAAAGCCATGGAAAGCAAATTGGGCGTACTTGCCGTTGGCAACTTTGCACTCACAGTCGTCTTGTTGCAGAAATTTTCCGAGATAGCAGCCAGGTTTATCCCCCAGTGGGAAATTATTGATTATGCACATAATGGCAAAAAAGACTCGCCAAGCGGAACGGCAAGAGAACTTGCTTATCGGCTTTCAAAAATTCGGTCATCGGAGCTGACCATCCCATTGGAGCAGACTCAGGGGGCCATAGAAGCACGTGGCGCAAGCATGACAGGGTCACAGGTTCATTCCGTGCGATTGCCTGGATACACGCTTTCGGCGGAAATTATCTTTGGGATGCCTGATCAAAAATTAACGATCCGGCATGATGCAGGCTCCAGTGCGCTGCCTTATGTGGATGGCGCACTACTGGCTATCCGAAAGGTCAATACATTCATAGGCGTTCGCCGTGGCCTTGATCAAGTGCTTGATTTGAAATAGCAATTATCACATAAGGTTACGATTGAACATTCCTTCCATTCTCGGTCTTTTCGGAACACTTATCGGCCTGGTGCGTGCTCTGCCTCAGCTTATCCGCCTTCTGCGTTCAAAAGAAGCATGCGGCGTATCCGTTGATACGGCAGCAACCAGTTCAATTGTCGGTTTTGGCTGGACAGTCTATGGTTTCATAAAGAGGACAATCTTTCAGACTTGTCACTGGGGACTTGGTTGCTGTCCATGTCGGATGGTTTGGTATGGGGAGCTTATTTGCTCATCCAACATGATTCTTCAATTATGATTTTTGCATTTTTCCAGTTGACTACCAGCGGACTGATTGTTTCATTAAAAATATTGTATAGGGCAAAGATTCATAATAATATCTTGTATTGAACCCGCATTTAAAATACGAGGGAATATGAACCTACAGCTTGATTATTTAAGAACGTTTATTGCCCTGGCTGAGACAAAAGGTTTTACCAAAGCGGGAATTCAGGTCAACAGATCACAAACCGCCGTAAGTATGCAGATCAAGCGGCTTGAGAGTGAAATTGGAAAGAAACTGTTTGACAGAATTGGCAAGACCGTGAAATTGACCGCCGAAGGCAATATCTTGATCAGCTATGCTTTGCGAATTGCAAAGGAACATGACGATGCGGTTCGGGCATTATCAAAACCTGACCCGGGATTTGTTATGCAAAAACATAAGACTGTATCTCTGGCTTTGTTTGAAGGCGATTGCATCTTCCGGACCTGGGCTATCGAGGCGTTGGAAAAAGCCGGGCTGAAATACAGGATTGCATATGTGAGTCGTAGTATATCGGGACTACTGGATGCTGTCAGGGCAGGGTTTGCAATTGCTCCGATCATACGAAGCAACGTTCCGCCGGATTTAAAAATTGTTGGAATAGAAAATGGCTTGCCTGTGATGCCGGTCTCCAATATTGTATTGCATAAAACAAAAAAAGTGACATCCGAAATCATAGATTGTTTTTCCGAACATATTATCAAATCCTTCAGAGAAAAAATATGATTTGAGGCTATTATGTGTGGCTATAGATGGAAATTACTGGAAACCTATAGGAAGAGTGAAGACCATGAAAATTCGCATTTTGACCGCAGACCAGGTTCGGGAAGTTCTGCCCATGCCAAAGGCCATCGAAGCCATGAAACGGGCATTCGCCCAGCTTTCTTCCCGCAACGCCGATATCCCGCTTCGGGGACGCGTAGCCACGGAAAAAGGCGTAACTCTTTTGATGCCGGCATATCTTCATCAAAGCCGGGAACTGGCCATCAAGATTGTTTCCATTTATGGGGACAATCCGCAGATGGGGCTGCCCACGGTGGCCGGTCTGGTCATGGTGCTGGACCCGCAGACTGGAATGCCCCTGGCATTAATAGAGGGAACCAGCCTAACAGCCATTCGCACCGGAGCAGCCGGCGGCCTTGCCGCCAAGCTTCTGTCCAGAAAGAACTCTGAAACCCTAACGCTGTTCGGCGCGGGGGTACAGGGAAAGTCCCAGGTTCAGGGGGTGATGGCAGTCCGCAGTATCCGCAAGGTGTGCATTGTGGATGCGTCTTTGAACCAGGCAGAAAAACTGGCTGCAGAAATGGCCTCCTGGCCTTCCCCACCGGAGATTGCGGTCACCCGCAATGTTCGCGAGGCGGTCTCTCAGGCAGATATCGTGATTGCCGCCACAACTTCCTTGATCCCGCTTTTTGACGGAAATGATCTGAGACCTGGAACACATGTCACCGGTGTGGGGTCCTTTACGCCGCAGATGCAGGAAATCGATGCGACTACGGTTCGCAGGGCCCGGGTGGTTGTGGATTCCCGAGAAGCCTGCATGGCGGAGGCCGGAGACCTGATCATTGCCGGCGCGGACATTTCGGCCGAGATCGGTGAAATCGTCAACGGCGTTTTCCCACCGCGTCAAAATGACCAGGAAATCACGTTTTTTAAAACGGTCGGAGTGGCGGTTCAGGATGCCGCAGCAGCTGCAGCGGTCCTGGCAGAAGCTGTTGAAAAAGGGCTGGGTAGCCTGATATCAATGTCCTGATTCCAGTTTGCATTCAAACGGATACCTTTGACAGCTTCTCTGCGATTTGTTCAACTCTCAAACTGAGCCACATTCATCTGTCATCTTAATCACCACCAGGGTAATATCATCTGCCTGAACCGTGGTCTGCCGAAAATCGGTGATTGCAGAAAAGACGACCCCAATCATGTAACTGGATGAAGACCGGCTCCATCGACGGATAATCTGACGGAGCCTTTCTTTTCCGAACCGCTCTCCCAAAGGATTTTCAGTTTCCCATATGCCGTCCGTACCGATCAGGATGATCTCATCGCCGGTGCAGCCGGCTTCCTGATATTGCTGATAGTTCCATGCATCATCAACGCCCAGAGCTATGCCGCTTCCTCCCAACTCCCGGAAACTGTCGGAAACAGGGTCATAAATCTCCGCCGCATCATGGCCGGCCCTGACCCATTGAATCCATTTGTTTTTACAGTCTATCACCATGAAAAACAGCGTCATGAAATTGCCGCTCAGGGCCGTATCCACACCCAGCAGGCGGTTAACATCGCCCACGATCTGAGAAAGGGTTCCCGGCCGGATGATTCGGCTGCGAAGCAGCGCCCGCGTGGTCGTCATTAAAAGCGCTGCAGAAATTCCGTGACCCGCCACATCGCCGACCGCCACACCAATCCGGCTTTCCCCAAGCTCCGGAAACTGCAGAAAATCATAATAATCTCCGCCGGTGTCGTCACAATAAAGGCTTTTTCCGGCGATATCCAGCCCGCAGAAATTGATGGACTGCTGCGGAAGAAGATTTTGCTGCAGCTCCTTTGCCAGGTCCATGGACTCTTTAAGACGCATTCGTTCTTCGAGTTGATGCGCCATGGCATTGAAACTGGAGGTGAGCTCTCCCACCTCATCCCGGCTGTTGACCGAAAGTGCCTGGCCGAAA
>Ga0268283_1000143_pt1 | contig 70337 bp, 83 predicted proteins | sample saktaG_13_FD_190140 | JGI IMG/M metagenome (GOLD analysis project Ga0268283, IMG submission 190140) | Saline water microbial communities from Sakinaw Lake, British Columbia, Canada - sak_2013_06_06_36m | ecosystem: Environmental > Aquatic > Non-marine Saline and Alkaline > Saline ...
ATATGGTAATTTAACTAAAAGGTTTTTCATGACCAAAAAAATGACCATTACTCTCGATGAAAGTTTTATTGACGAACTTTCCCAAGTAGCGCATGATATGGGAAAAAAGAAAACACAAGTGATACGTGAAGCATTGCAAGATTATTTCGATGTTCAATCCGTAACAAAAACAGTGACTGAGTATAAAATGGGGACACTACAAACTGTTTCGCATACCGATATGAGAACGGCACTTGGCGTATAATATCCAATATGATCCGAAAGTATTTAAGCAACTTTCCAAACTTGATAAAACAGAGGTAAAAGCGATACTCGATAAAATTGAGCACTTTGCAGATGAACCAATGCTGACCCAAATCAAAAAATTGAAAACACCTTTTGATGGAGCGTATCGACTACGAGCTGGAAATTATCGAGTAGTTTTTTACCTTGAAAATGATTTAATGCTTATTTCCAAAGTAGCTCATCGTAAAAATGTATATGACGAATGAGTGCCCAAACCCTCATATCTTTGCTTGGCATCTACCTCTTCATTGCCGTCGGCTTTGGTGCAAAATGGACGTTTAAAGAGAAAATCGACGACCGTACTATCACGTTGCTCAGTGTCTATTTTTTACAGATTTTTCTCACCTTTTGGGGATTACTCAAGCGTCCTATCGACACTGAGCTACTCTTTGCCCCCTCGCTTTATCTTGGGATTTCACTTTTAGCGCTCTTGTTGATGATTCCTCTTTCGCGGCTTCTTTTTAGCGATGTGAAAGAGCGCTCCATTGCTACGGTTGCAGCGCTCATCGGTAATACGGGAAATTTGGGGATTCCATTAGGAATTGCACTGTTTGGAGAGGCTAGTGTCCCGTATCTCACTCTCATTAATCTTGTCAACATTTTTGTCGTCTATACCATCGGGGTATTTTATTACTCACGTGGAGAGTTTAGTGTTCGCCAATCACTGCTGAACATTGTCAAACTTCCTGTACTGTGGGCGGCGATGGTTGCGATTGTTTTAAATTTAGCAGGGTATCACCCCAGTGTTGCGGTGGATAAAACACTGATGATGGGGGCGTATGCGTCGATGACGATGCAGTTGGTATTGTTTGGAATTTATTTGTATGGGATAAAACTGACGCATATCAATCTGCGTCTTACGGCATGGGTGAATGGGACGAAATTTATTCTGATACCTGCAATCGCGTTTGGTGTGTTAGGGATGGTGGAAATGTCGCCGATGGTCAAGGGGCTTTTATTTTTGGAGCTGATTGTCCCATTGGCGGTGGCGAATGTCAATCTCGCCTCGCTGTATAACTGTTCCCCTCGCACCGTGACGGTACAGGTGTTTATAACGTCGGTGTTGTTTTTGGGGATAGCGCTTATTTTACCAACACTGTTACGAATGTTTTAATATTCTCAACCGTTGCCGCAATCAACCGTTCTCGTGCTTCTACGGATGTCCACGCGATATGAGGAGTAATATAAAGTCTTTGGGGATGTTTGACTTTCAATAATGGATGCGGTGTTTTCATAGGCTCTTTGACTAACACGTCCAAACCAACATAAATCGGTTTGACATCGATGATAACCGATAGTGCATCCTCATCGACGATTCCACCGCGTCCGAGGTTTAGCAGTACTGCCCCGTCTTTCATCTGCAACAATTCGGAGTGGGAGATGAGATTCTCGGTTGAGGGATTCAGTGGTGCATGAATGGAGATAACGTCGCTGTTTTCGATAAGACGGCTGAGAGTTGTTTTTTCAAACTCGTTGTTTTCATTTTTCCCCGAAGTGGAATAATAACAGACGTTAGCTCCAAATGCACGCGCGATGTTTGCCACACTTCGCCCGATTTCACCCAGTCCGATAATGCCCCATGTTTTCCCGCGCAATTCGCTAAATGAAGGACCGATGTGCGTAAATACCGACTCTTTTTGCCAGTTACCGCTTTTGACGTATTCATCATAATAACGGGAGTGTCCCATTAGATAAAAAAGCATTGAAAACGTATGTTGAACGACAGCATCGGTGGAGTATCCTGCGACGTTTTTGACGGTGATTCCACGACGAACTGCTGCTTCATGGTCGATGTTATTCGTCCCCGTTGCGGCTACACAGATGAGTTTTAGATGAGGAGAAGCTTCCATCACGGCATCGCTGATAACCACTTTGTTGGTCACGATGACTTCGGCATCATGCACTCGTTGGATTGTCTCTTCGGCAGAGGTGGTAGAGTATGCGCTAACCTCACCTAATGTATCAAATCCAACTAACGAGGTATCACCGTACGTTAGCGTATCCAAAATTATTATTTTCATTTTTTCTCCGTCATTCCCAACTTGATTGGGAATCCAGTTCTTTTCTTTTGGGATGGATCCCCGATCGAGTCGGGGATGACGTTGTTACGCATCTTTAATCTTTTTAATCAATTTTTCCGCTTTTTTGAGCGCTTTTTTCACTTTGTCAAAGACCAGAACAACTGCCATCCGTCGTCCCACATGAGATTCAGGTTTGCCAAAGACACGAACAAAGCTTTTTGCATCAAAGAGGGAATCATCTACATCAATAACGGGCTCATGCGATTCAACAGTGGATTTGAACGCCGCGCTCGCTCCATCACCATAAAAGGTAAATCCAAGAGGAAGTCCCAATACGGCGCGAACGTGCAGGGCAAATTCGCTTTGGCTTTGTGTAATCAAGGTCACCAATCCCGTATCATGCGGGCGAGGACTTACTTCGCTAAAATAGACCTCATCCCCTTTTACAAACAGCTCAACACCAAACAATCCGCGACCGCCCAATCCGTCGGTAATAGCTTGTGCAATTTGTTTTGAGCGTTTGAGTGCTTTTTTGGACATCTCCATCGGCTGCCAGCTGAAAATATAGTCGCCGTCTTTTTGGATATGTCCGATAGGTTCACAAAAGACTGTCTCTGTTCCATTGCGTGCTGTGAGCAAGGTGATTTCATAATCAAAATGGACAAACTCTTCGACGATTAACTCACTCGCATCCCCGCGTGCTTCTTTGGCGATTTCCCATGAATTTTCCAAATCAAAAGGGCTTCGTGCGATACTTTGACCATGTCCAGAAGAGCTCATAACGGGTTTGATAACACACGGAAAACCGACATCTTCTGCCGCCGTACACATATCTTCATAGGTGCTCACAAAATGATAACGGCTTGTTTGAAGCCCTAGCTCTTCACTCGCAAAGCGGCGAATGTTTTTACGGTTCATGGTTTTACTGACGGCTTCCGCGTTAGGGATGACGCAAAAACCTTCCGCTTCCGCCTCAAAAAGAGCATCAATACTGATGGCTTCGATTTCTGGGAGAATATAATCGGGTTTCTCTTTACGGATAATTTTTAATACCGCTTCTTTGTCTTGCATATTCACCACATACGAGCGATTCGCGACAAGATGCGCAGGCGCGTTCTTATAGCGATCCACTGCGACGACTTCAATCCCTAAACGTTGCGCTTCAATAGCAACTTCTTTACCGAGTTCGCCAGAACCCAACAACATGATTTTTTTGGAATTATTTTTAAGAGGTGCGCTAAAGAGCATGGTTGTAGCCTTGTAGAGAAATTATTACTCTAAGTGTATCATAGGGTTTGTAAAGGGTTTGTTACGGAAAAAAAATTGAGGGGAGTTTAAAGGCGTAAGCCAAAGCGCAGGGCGCTTTGGGATTACAGGCGAGATTCGTAACGTCGCATCATATAGAGACGTTTTAACATCTTCTTGCGAGCGCTGATTTTGAACTGTTTGCGTTTTTCCGTTTCCGTTATATGGTTACGGCGCGCACGAGCTTCAGTAACAACAAGATTACGATCTGTTTGTTTCTTGAAGCGTCGGTAAGCAGCATCAAAATTATCATCTTGGCGTAAGATAATTCCAGGCATTCACATCACCCACTTTCTATTTAAAATTTTCGAATTGGAATGGTACCATAACTTTAGTTGTGTTTAGCTAAAATCTACTTATGATAACCCAAGATTCCATCGAGGCTCTCAAAGCCCGTCTTGATATTGTTGATGTCGTCGGTTCTTACCTTGAGCTCAAGCGTGCAGGGGTAAATTTTAAAGCACCTTGTCCGTTTCACGATGAAAAATCTCCCAGCTTTACCGTCAATCCTGCGCGTCAAAAATACCATTGTTTTGGGTGTGGTGTGGGCGGTGATTCGATTAATTTTGTGATGGAATACGAAAAACTCAATTATCCCGAAGCAATCGAAAAGCTGGCAGCTTCGGTTAATTTTACCCTCCATTATACGGACAATACTGAGCGTAAAGAACGTTCAAATCTCCTTGATACTCTTAGTGGGTGGTATCAAAAGCTTCTCGGTGATAATCACACCGCTTCCTCATATCTTCATGAGAGGGGGGTGTTTGCTTCGAGTATTGAAAAATTCGGTATCGGATACGCTCCTTCCTCCCCTGAAACGCTTCGCTTTTTAGAACAGCATCGTCTGAGTGTTCCTGAAGCACTGGAGCAAGGGGCAATCGGTAAAGGGGATGACGGACGGCTTTTTGCGCGCTTTATTGAACGCATTACCTTTCCGATTCACGCGACCAGTGGCGCGATTGTAGGTTTCGGCGGACGTACCATCACGGGGCATCAAGCCAAATACGTCAACTCCTCCCAAAGTGCCATTTTTAACAAATCGCGTCTTTTGTACGCGTACCATTTGGCGCGTGATAGCGTCTATAAACACAAAGAGATTATTGTTACGGAAGGGTATTTGGATGTCGTGATGTTGCATCAAGCGGGATTTACCCACGCGGTAGCAACACTGGGAACAGCACTTACGGCAGAGCATCTACCGACCTTACGCAAAGGTGAACCGCGTGTTTTGGTAGCTTACGATGGGGACAAAGCGGGACGGACGGCGGCGCTCAAAGCATCTAGGCTTTTAAGTGGCGGCGGATTTGATGGCGGGGTGATATTGTTTGAGGGGGGATTGGATCCTGCGGATATGGTACGTGATGGTCGCATTGAAAAGCTTAATGCCCTCTTGCACCGACCGATACCGTTTATCGAATTTGTCATTACCGAAACCATTGCGACCTACAACCTCAGCGATCCCAGAGCCAAAGAGAGCGCCATGCATGAGAGTATCGCCTATCTCAAAACGCTCTCCCCCTTGATGCAAGAGGAGTATCGAGCGTTTGTTGCCTCTAGGTTGGGTATCTCTCCTTCACAAGTACGCCTGAGTCAGCCCTCCACGACGACTAAGCCTATGAATTTCTCGCATCATGATATTTGGGAACTAAGCCTCGTTAAAACTCTTCTGGAACGCCCCAATATTATCGATTCACTCCTTGATTTTATCGACCCTTCTCTCTTGCAGTATCATGGAAGCGAGCTTAGTGCTGCGATTAACGGTGACGATGATCCCCGACTTGGTGCATTGCTGATGGATGAGAGAATTCGTGTTTTTGAGGGGGACGAGGGGATTCGTGCAGAACTTATCACTTTCTTAACGCACCATTACAACCGAGAACTCAAAAAAATTGCCAGTGAAAATTCGGTATCATTCGACCAAAAGTCCTATTTAATACGTCAGATGCGAGATAAAATCGGACGGCTCAAAAAAGGCGAACTTGTACCACTTATGTAAGGAATTTGTATAAAATGAAAGCTATAGCACTTTTTAGCGGCGGACTTGACTCAACGTTGGCGATGAAACTTATCATCGATCAAGGAATCGAAGTCGTTGCCTGTAATATCAGCACAGGATTTGGTTCCACTAAAGACCGATATGCTCACATGCAAAATATGTGTGACCAAGTAGGAGCCAAACTTCGTATTGTTGACATCCAAGACGAATATTTAGAGCAAGTTCTTTTTACCCCTAAACATGGATATGGGAAAAATTTCAATCCTTGTATCGATTGCCATGGTAAAATGTTTGAGGTAGCGAAGCGTCTTATGGTTGAAGAAGGGGCAGATTTTCTCATCAGCGGTGAAGTACTAGGTCAACGACCGATGAGTCAAAACGGTGAATCTCTCCAAAAAGTAATCGAAATAAGTGATTGCGAAGGTCTTATATTGCGTCCTCTCAGCGCAAAAGCACTTAAGCCTACCATTCCAGAGCTTGAGGGATGGGTAGATCGTGAGAAGCTTGAAAATATTGTCGGACGAGCCCGTGATCGCCAAATGGAACTCGTAGCGGAGTTTGAGCTCAAAGATTATGAAGGACCGGGAGGTGGATGTTTGCTTACCGATGAGCATTTTTCACGTAAAATTCGTGATGTTCTAGCGCACGAAGATACTTTTATCAAAGCCGATATTCCCACACTTAAATACGGGCGACAGCTTCGTCTTCCTGAGGGAGCAAAATTTATCATCGGACGCAATGAAGAAGAAAATACTAAACTTGAAGAACTTGAGAATCCTAAATATATGCATATTAATACCGAGCTGTTTGGACCCCATTGCCTTATTTCTAAAACAGCGAGTGATGCAGATAAACTATTGGCGGCCAAGCTCGTTTTGGCGTACTGCAAACCTGATTTTAGTGGAGAGCAAACGCTGGATTTTGGAGGGGAACAGCTAACAACTGTTAGTGATGTGAGTCGCAAGGATGCGCAGAAATACTTTATCTGACTCCGTCATCCCCGACTCGATCGGGGATCCATCCCCAAAAAGAATGCTGGATTCACCCAAAGGGCACTTCGCCTGCCTTCGCGAGAATGATGAGAGAGATTATTTCGCCACGGCACACCCATAACCCGCTTTTTTGACCGCATCACACATCGTTTCAGCTTTGGTGCCATCAGCGGATTTAACCTCCGCTTTTCCCTCTTTGAGATAAATAGTAGACTCTTTTACCCCTTTTACGTCATTCAATGAACCCTTAACATTTTTGACACAGGCAGGACACATCATCCCTTCGATTTTGAGGCTGGTTAGCTGATCGGCACTTACCAATGTGACAAGCGCTCCTAGGGTTAATAAAACTTTTTTCATTTTTTTCCTTTTAGTAATTTCATGCTATTGTTGCATACTAGTGTTAAAAAAGTGTTAAGGAAAACAATGAGTTCAATAGATTGGTGGGTGATAATATCGATTGCATTTGCAGGGAGTTTCGGGCATTGTATCGGAATGTGCGGAGGATTTATCGTCGCGTACAGCTCAACCAAAATCGATGCCACCATGAGCGCTCCTGCACAACTCATCCGCCACAGTGCTTATAACGTGGGGCGTGTTAGCTCGTATGTTATGCTGGGGATGATTTTTGGAGGGCTTGGCTCACTTTTTACGGTGACGATGGAGATGCACGGAGCCTTGTTTATTCTTGCAGGGGCGTTGATGATTATCACGGCACTCTCTATGTTGGGGCTTTCCAAACTGCTCCATGCTCTTGAGCACTCTTTTTCCAACTTCAAACTCTTTAAAATTCTTTTTTCACGCCTTATCAAAAGTAAAAGCATCCGAAGCTTTTTTGCACTTGGGATGATGAATGGCTTTTTCCCTTGCGGTTTTGTCTTTTTCTTCGCTGCCAAAGCGGCATCTTCAGCTTCTATCCTCAACGGTGGATTGATTATGGCGGCGTTTGGATTAGCTACCGTCCCTACGCTTCTAGCACTCGGTCAATCGGTCAATTTTATGCGTGAAATCGCTTTTCGTCAAAGTATGAACCGACTCGCAGCACTGGCAATCGCTGTGTATGGTGTTTACAGTGTCTATTATGGATTGGCGTATTTTATGGATTTGCCACTTTAGGATAACACCTCGCTATCCTTTATGCTATACTGCTTTTAAGATGATTTTAAAAGAGGATGTGAGCTATGGCTGGGGTTGCTTTTTCATTTACTAATTTTACGGCATTAATTGATCTCAATATTGGGATTGCAAGCAGATTAGATGAAAACAGATCGGAGAGTTTTACCATACTGTTTTGTGATTTTACGGGGATTGAACAAAGCGTGATTGAGAGTAATCTTCTCAGCTTACTTCGAACATCGGATTCGATTGTCCATTATGAGCAGTACTACTTTTTTGTTATGCCGTATACTGATCGCTATGGTACTGGGATCGTTAAGCGTATGTTTGATGAGGTATTCGCTTACAATGTCCCCTTCGCAGCAGTTTGCTATCCTGTCAACGGAGAAAATCCATCAGAGTTACTCGAATCACTTTATGCAGAAGCTAAAAAAATGCACCGCCTTGACCTCGATTGTCTCTATGCTTCGCTCAATAAAGAGCTTTAACTATTGACGTAATACGACAGGCTCAAACCGATGGTAAGGTGATGTTTTGTAATACTGAATCGCTTCAGCAAATGCATCTTTCCGCATCTCTTTTTTATCGCATTCTGTAAGTATTGTTGCAGCAGATTCGGGCTGCTTGACCTCTTGAACTACGACGGGAGCAATGGGCGTCTCATGTTTAGGCGCTTCAACAACTGCGATAACTGCTTTGTGCTCTGCTTCTATGTGAGCGATGGGTTGTGTAATATTGATATGTGCAACTTGGTCACGATTTACAGGACGGATGAAGGCATCTTTGGTCACGACAAGACGTGCTTTTTTGAGAGCGTGTTCGGCACTTTTTTCGTCATGATAGGTTCCAAGGGTTACGATGTATCGACCATTTTCAATCTTTTTATGAACCTCAAGCCCACTCTTTTTCAACTTTGCATCAAATTCATGGGTGACTGATTTTTCATACACAGCATTGATAACCTGAACGGTCACCTCTTGGGAGCCCCATACGAAACTCACCATCCCCATTATCATTAAAAACGCTAATTTTTTCATCGTTTGCATACCTTTTCGGTGATAATTATGAAATAGTATATCGACATTCGTGTTCAAAACTTTAAATCCTCTCTCAAACAAATATTAAGGAGGGAGTGTCTATAATTACGCTCCCATCCAAAAGAACTCTTTTGGGCCCTTAGCTCAGCTGGGAGAGCGCGTCGCTGGCAGCGACGAGGTCAGCGGTTCGATCCCGCTAGGGTCCACCAATCTCCATTTTTATTTGTAATATAAGCTCTGAATTCACCTATTTTATCATTAATCTCTTCTCTAAAAATAGTTTCAAGCGCAGAAGCCCCTTCAACTTTTTTAAGCTTCGAGTGAAGAATCTCAATCCATACACGACGATCATTGATATAGCCGAGAATATCTTGAAGCTCTTTCATCGTATCAATTTTATCTACATCGATAATTGGCATCAAATAAAGAGAATAGCGTATTTTCTTGAGGATTTTACGTATTTTGTGAAGCTGTTCTAAATCGTCTGCCACATGAGGAAGGATTTGATGGAATTTTTGCTTCTTCTCGTGAATATATTGTTCTATAGAGGGCTGAAAATCACTTTTAGTCATTAGTACATTGTGAGATAGAAAATCACGTCCCAAAATTCTCAGTTTTGAAATAGCATTGCGTGAAACAAGCTCTTTGATAAAGGCTTTTTTTAGTTTTTTTCTTTTAAGATTAACGGTATTAAGACACTCTTTGGATACCAAAGAGAGATTCTTTTTCATCCAATGAAGCAGAACATCAAAGTTCCTCAGTTCCTCTCCGATTAAATGGCAACGAACCGAGTGTTTTTGAAGTTTTTTGACGGGATAGCCTGCCATCTCAAATATCTGTAACCATGTACGCAACTTTCGAATATCAACCCGAAAATTGTGAAGAACTTCAATGCTATCATCTGCAAAAAAATCTATCTCTTTTTCTGCAATCTTAGAAATGAGATGAGACATTTCCTGAGATAACATGGAGATAGTACTGTTTATTTCAAGAGTACTCATGAAATTATCGATGCATAAATAACGATGGAAACAATCATGATTTATTCCTTATCGAAATATTATAACATCCTCACCTGATAGCTTACTGTATATGCATCAGAAAAAAAGCCAGATGAGTAATGCCATCCCGATTCCAAGATTGATCCAACTGCCACCTTCTTCAAAAAGCATTACCAGCAGTTTGTAGTATTGCTGCTCAACGGCAGAGGTGGCTAACAGCAGCTCGGTTTTAGCATAGGATGTGATGGGTATTCCCCAAATAAAGGCGATGATTTCGGGTGCGATGAAAAAAAGAAGAATTCCAAAGAACCCCCACAGTGATTTTTCAGGCTTTATGGAGAGAAGTGCTTTTTTGGTTGCAGGGTTTTGAGCGAGTTGTTGAGCTTTGGCTTTAATTTTATGCTTCATGGTATTTGAGGACTTTTTTTGGATTTCAAAATAGGTATTTTTAGGAGAATGTGGCGGACAGCTAGGGATTCGAACCCTAGAAAGGTTGCCCTTTACACGCGTTCCAGGCGTGCGTGCAATTAGCTCACTTAAATATCCAAGAAATCCCTTACGGACGGACTTCTTTAAATATCCTCAAAATCTCAACATTTTACTCGTGCTAATTTGGTGCTAAAGAAATATTTCAAAAGACTCCTTGAAACTATCTAAGACAATTAAGACGTTAAGACACTAAGACACTACATCCTCTTTATTTCAAATAACATTCTATCGAACAATTTCAATAATATTTACAAGATACAAATCTAATTTCTATAAATTTTAAATTTATCACAAGTAGATAGTATTAATTAAAATTATGAATTCACTTACAAATAATGCAAAATAATTAAATTCACAAATTCATTAAATCAATAATTTGGATAGCGATATTTGATAGCTTGTATTAACCTAAATACACAATGTCTTAGTGTCTTAACGTCTTAATTATCTTTCATTGAGATTTTGATCCCAAAATATAAAATGAAGAATACCCAAGTCCCTATATGTGTGTATACATCGCACATAGGGGAAAATAATGTCAAACAAAAGAATCAGAATCGCAGAAGGTGTCTACAAAAGAACTGACACAAAGGGCGTATTAACATATTACATATCGTATATGGATAATACTCGAAAATTGCGTTGGGAAAGAGTTGGAAAAAAGAATGATGGTATTACGCCGCAATATTGTAAACAGCTGAGAAGTAAAAGAGTCAATCAAAAGATGCACGGGGAGGATGTTTCTTCACAAAGAGCAAAAGAGATTGTATTGTTTGATGATTTGGCTCAAGACCATTTTGAAATTGTAAAAGCATCATATAAAGACTCATTTGGACCAATGCAAAGATATGAGGATCATATCAAACCCCTTATCGGTTATAAAAATATTAATGACATCACGAAATTTGATATAGAAAATATCACCAAAACCATGCTTTCAAAAGGTCTTAAACCCGCCACTGTTGATCGTATAAGACAGACCATTTCGGCAATATTCAATCTCGGCATTTATCATGAAAAATGCAAAGAAAATCCAGCGTCAATTTCAAGAAGTGATCAAGTCTCCATTATGCGCCGAAATAAGAAAAATATTAACAATGGTCGTGAACGCTATCTTACAAAAGTTGAAGCAGAAACGCTACTGCATGAGTTAAGAATAAGAAGTGAAAATGTTTATTTAATGGCACTTATAGCACTGACAACTGGTGCTCGATCTGGTGAAATATTGTCGATCAAGTTTAAAGATATTGATTATTACAGTGGGTTTATCACGCTCAATGAAACTAAAAATGGATATAGTCGTAAAATAAAAATCACGCCAAAGGTCGAAGCTCTGCTGAAAAGTAGAAAGCAAGAAAAGCCTAATCATTACTTATTTCAAACAAGTTCAAATAACAAATTAAGTAAGATACCTTCATCGTATGTGACGGTGGCAAACAACCACTTCAACAAAGACTTAGAAAGCAATGATTCAAAGAATCGTGTTGTATTTCATACATTGCGCCATACTTTCGCAAGCTGGTTGGCACTTAATGATGTACCGATATTTACGATACAAAAGCTAATGGGACATAGGGATATTAATATGACTATGCGCTATGCAAAATTAAGTCCCGAAGCTGGCATTGATGCCGTTATGAATATAGAAAGGAATTTGGTTGGCTGATATTAATCACGGAAATATTATTGTAAAAAAAATAGACACTTTTCAGAGTGACAAAATCGAGTTTATTAAAAAGGTCCTAACTTCAATAAATAAAAAATTCAAAGTTGATAACATTTTAGGAATTGCAGAAATTTCATTTAATTTTGATTTTGAGATTCCACAAAATGACACATTCAAATTCCCCAATGACATAATATTGTATACCCCCAGCAAAGATGCTAATTTATTGGAGATAGTCAATAATATTATTTGGTTGTATTTGTGTCATAAAGAAGACTTCAATGAAAAATTGAAACAATTTAACCACTTCGTACAGATAGCAGAAGCACATGAGGAATATGAATATTTATCTCCACTTCATGATCAAATAATACTTTTAGATCGACTTATTTCGAAGAGTGATTGTGAAGAAAATAATTTCGAAGAATTTCAAATACGATTTTATAATCAGTATGGTATAGATCTCAAAGAATATCTCGATAAAAAGCCAATTCATGACGAGATAATTTTAGATGACCCAACTGATGAACAGTCAACTAATACAAAAAGAAGTCCCAAAACAATCTATAAAGAAAATCATATTAATAGCAATAAAAATAAAATGCTAGCCAATATTACACGTCCAGGTAAGTTTAATCCAAAAGATAGAAAGATTACTTTTGATATTATAACTTCACAGCCTATCCATAAATTTATCAAGTCATCTTCTAGTTATATAGAAATAAACCCTCTTTTAAGTAAAAAGGAATTAGATGCACTTGTTGATCAATACTATGAGATTTATAACGAATTTCAAGAAATACTAATAAACTTTGACATAGAAGTTGTATCGACAGAAGATAACAAGTTCCCCTATAAAATAAATCCAACTTATGATATAAAATCTGATGCACCAACTACCTTTAAAGGTATTGATGCCCTTAAAAAATCAATGATTATACTCATAATCATGGAACATTATCAGATTGATAATTTTGAAACCGCTATACGTTATTTTAATTATCATTTGATGAAAGAAAATTACCGATCAATTCAATTTGAAGACAACTCATTATTTGACTTTTTAAATAGTGATGAATATTATGGGATAGATGGAAAGATCAGTCTAAAAAATCAAAATAATATTAACCCAATTAACAGTGGCACATCACAACAATCATATATAAAATTATCAAAATTCCTCAAACAATCTCTATAAAGCCTACAAATCAGCACTTTCTAATTTCTACCATAAATATAACGGTAATCAAAAGTATAGACTTTCACGAGTTTTCTATACTTTGCCAAAGTGCACATCTTCTTCCTATCATACGTCCATAGTTCATTGAACTAAAAACATAACATAGGAGCAGGATATGCTTATAAATAATTCAGCAACATTTGTTGCCAACTCCACAAATGGAACTATTGAGATCACTCAATTGGAAGATAATACAACTACTCAAGTTGATGCTTTTACATTATTGCAACTTCTCGAACATAATGATAGCAATGTGACGAGCGGTTATTGTCATAAATGCAACATGCGTCTTAGTTACAATAGGAAGATTTTTCACTTATACTCCTATCCACAAGTTATCAACACTTACCTCACTCGTGGATTTGACCGCCAGCTAAAACAATATATCTTAGATAATTTCAAAGATGTTGAAAAAGTATCAGAAGCCATCATAGATGCCAGCAAAAAGACAAATACGCATACACCACTCATGTCCGCAGAAGAAACTATTGTCGATTTAAACCTTGCAAGATATTTATCTTCCCTTACAAGTGACGACTTGCTACGACTCTACAAAAAGCGAATCATCTCAGAAGCACAGATGTCAGAGGAATTACCATGGGCAATGTAATTCCAAAATATTTATCACCTAAAGAAGCGGCAAAATATTTAGGTGTATCTGTTGGATTACTCCAAAAATGGAGAAATATCGGAATTGGCTTACCTTTCATAAAACTTGGAGACAGTACAAGCTCCCTTATTAGATATGACATTGATGAGCTAAATAAATATTTGCAATCAAAAACCATAAAAACGATGTAGGAGAAATAGCAATGAGAGACTTAACTATAAACATGAATTCAATCGGTCATTATTTGGCAGATATTATTTCGGAATCAAAAAAATACATTGATGCAGATGACACTATGGTACTGGCTTCCGCACTTTCAATGATGAGTGTAGTTCTTGGAAATAGAGTACATACATTCGATGGAACAATGGGGAAATTATACCCGAATGTATGGACGTTGATTGTGGCTCAAAGTGGAATTGGAAGTAAAAGCGTAACCATCAAAACTTTGAATAACATGATCTTAAAATCAATCTTGGATTACAATCAAGAAACATATAAAAAGGAGCAGGACTCTTATAAACTATTATCAAAAGACGGGCAGAAAGATGGTCAACGTCCGCAATTTAAACAAATTATTAGCGGGCAAAGCTCCACGTTCCAAGGCGTTATCAAGTCATTGGAAAAAAACCCTCATGGCATGATAGCTATTTACGATGAAGCAAAAGAATTACTCAATAAACTAAAACGTAATGCGGAGCATAAAGCTGGGTTAACATCCCTATATGATCAAGAACACTATGGCAAGGATTTGGTTGGTGCCAACAGTGAAGGGGAAAGTATATATCTTGAGAACCCATTCCTATCTATCTTAGCCGTTACAAATCCACATTGGCTATCAGAAGAAACCACAGACTCAGACTATGCGAGTGGATTTCTTAATAGATTTACCATTATTGAAATCGATAAGTTTCCACGATTAACACCATTTAAAATTCTTGATATACAAGATTTTTCAAAATTCCAAGATACGTCATTAAAATTATGGAAAGAGCTTGACACGCCTGATATACAGCGGAATCCAATTGTACTAAACATTGAATCTGATGTTAAAGCTATATATGAAGACTGGTTCAACATGCAGCAAGATAGCTACGAAAATGCGGAAGCCCACACTCAATCATTTGTAATCCGACAGCTTGTGTCTGCATTGAAATATGCAACGATCATACAAATTTATGACACCGTATACAAAGGTGAGGCTCTGAAAAAAATGAACAAATTAGAGCCAAAATACTTATCAATTGGAATATATTTGGCAGATCTTTTCATGAATCATATAGAGAAACACATCGAAAATTTATCCAAAAACCATAATTCAATGACATCTAAGAAAATAATATCTATTGATGATTTAGCTGATAAACTTATCAATTATCTCACACAAGAAGACCACATTGGTAAATTCTACAATAAATCAGAATTAACCAATCACACCAGAGGTATCACCGCAGATAACTTCTATGATGCATTTGATCTCGCATGCAAAAAGGATGATAGGCTTAGAGTTTATGTGCACAAACAAGGCAAAAAAGAGATAGAAAAATATTATGCAGAAAAACCTCGGATCGTCAATGAATCTGATGAAATTGAAATCTAGTTTATACTCTGGAGTTTGGAATCAGGTCTTTTATATCGATCTCAAATTCATCTGCGATTTTAAGCAGATGGCTGAGATTATAATTCACTGCATCTTGACGCAACTCGATACGGGCGACATAAGATGCGGATTGATGCCCAAGAATTAGGGCTAATTTCAACTGGCTTACTGCACGCTTTTTCCGCTCACTCTTAACATTTTCAGTAATGATGTCATAAAGTTCGCTTTCCGTCATGCTACGCTTATTAGCTCCCTGCCATAAACACGCATTCTATTCCATACGATCAATTTCAAACAATCACTTATAAGTGAGCATTAAGCCTTCGAGGACTATCATCCAGCCAAAATCATGTATAGGTAAGTGAAATGGGCTGGATTGCGGGAACCCTCAAAGACGTAGAAAAGATAGATAATTGGTTTGTAGTGGATATTGGATTTTCTAATTCTTCAAAAAGCTGTGGCGTAGTTACTGTCGAAAATGGTGAAGAGCCAAAAGGACTGACCGACGAAGATGGCAATATATTCTATGGTGCCTTGATTACAAAATTTCAAAACTTTGCTCTAGGAAAATCAAAAATAGGCCTTATCATCGAAGCACCTTTATCCGTTGCATTCAATAATACACCTAAAAAAGTTAAGCATGGAAATCCTATTGGTAGGATGGGTGTTGAACAAGAAGAAGAAAATAATTTGGAAAATGAAAAAAATGAAAAATCGAATCGATATTGGTATGTTGGTGCGGGAGCAACAGTATCACTCGCTACAATGAATTTTCTACATCAACTTAAAAACTTACCTCATCATGAAATAGACATCCATCTCTTTGAAGGCTTTGTTTCTTTTAAATCTGAAACTTCTAAGGAACAGAAAAAATCCAAGAAACCAAAACAGCCTCATTGGGCTGATGCTCGTGACCTGTATTATGCCATTAAATCTGTTCAAGATTCAGCAGAAGAATCAAAAACGCTTTCTATATTGAATGATAAACAAAATGCTGATTTAATATTTATTGGAAATTATTTAGATATTTCAATAGAGGGTAATATTCCACTCGTCATTAAAGTATCTGGTGTACGTAGAGAAAATCCATCCTATTCTTTCCATGAATTCCAGCAAAAACTTGATTAATAAATTATATTAAAATATAAAGAAATAATTTATATTTATACTTTCCCCTACATTACTGTGTGTAAATAAGTAACACAAATTACGAATTCTACACATTTCCTTCTAAAATCGTCTCTAAGGGGTTAACAAAATGACTCCTCGCCTTTATGTATATACTGAGGATGCACAACGATGACGTCGCGTATCCATTCGATAGAAAAGAAGTAAAATACGGCTCTAACCTTAAACGGTAAAACTTACCACACAAAAGAGCAGTATCCACTTTAGCTAATCAAGTATTTCTACAAAAAAAATCAAAACTCTGGAGCTACAAATGACAAACACTGCATCATTCAACGGAGATTCATATACCTTACAGGAAATTGCAAATATGCTAGGCGTTACTCGCGAACGTGCCCGACAAATAGAGATGCAAGCACTCAAAAAGCTCAAACACCCCCGATTCAGAAAGCAATGGAAAGACATTGTTGAATCTATAGATTTACTTGGAAACGGAAAATAATGGAAGATTCACAAAACATTCATTCCGATGATTTTAAAGACACTCATGAAATCATCAACGGCACAGAAGCTGGCATTATCTACGCTATGAGTAATTTGGGCGATACAGCCCTAATTGGACTTGATACGGGATACTATGAACTCAATAAAATGACCGATGGTCTAAAGAAAGGGAGCGTAACCGTTATTGCCGCACGACCGTCAATGGGAAGCACGGCATTGGCACTCAATATAGCCAACAGTCTATTGCAAAAAGAAAGTGGCGTCGCCATTTTCTCCTTTGAAATGTCGGCGGAAGATATGATGTTACGCCTCATAAGCACTCGAACTTCCATTTCACTTCAGAAGTTACGCCTCGGGAAGATTGATTCTGAACAATTCAAACTGATCAATAGTGCTATGGAAATAATGAAAAAAGGATGCGAAAAGTTATTTATTTACGATCAAGGCACCATTGATATCGATCAAATTTGCACCAAACTACGGAAATTAAAAAGTCAAAATCCAGACTTAGACCTTGTCATTATTGATTGTCTTCAAATGATAAAAATCTCAGCAGGAGAAACCGTAGGTGAAATTTCATCTCAATTAAAAATGCTTGCTCGTGAGCTTGATATACCTATTATTATACTCTCGAAGCTTAGCAGTAAGCTCGAATTACGTTCAAATAAACGTCCAATGCTCAGTGATATTCCAGCATCGGATTTGATTGAACCGTATACCGATACCATACTCTTAATCTATCGTGATAATCTCTATCAATACCATGAAGAAAAAACACGAGAAAAAAAGGCTATAGCCGCTGGGAAAGACTTTATCAGCCATTATGTAGAAAAAGCAGAAGACGAAGCTGAAATTATTATCGCGAAACAACGAAACGGTTCGATTGGACATATCAAGCTAATGTTTCAGAGAGAATTTGCCCGCTTTGTTGACCGTTACACATTTGGCAACATCCAACTCGTAGATACATCCGTCAATATAGCTAATTAAGAGCCATGTATACAACCAAAGAAGCCCTGCTACGAGAATTAGAAGTTGACGGGTCTGCCTTAGAATTTGCAAGTGATGAATTAAAGAATGAGCCTGAAATTGTTCTGCTGGCAGTTTCAAAATACGGATGTGCATTAGCATTTGCAAGCCGTTCACTTCAAGCGAATCGGTACATTGTACTCACTGCTGTAAGGCAAGATGGGATAGCATTGGCATTTGCAAGTAATGAATTACGTGCCGATGAACAAATCGTTCTCGAAGCGGTGCATCAATGCGATGAAGCATTAGAATACGCCAGCGATGAACTGAAAAAGAAATTCAAAAAGTTTCTATACCATACACAAGGAGCTAAAAAGATGAGCACTATCATCGGATTGATATTTGATTTTGATATTACCCTCGCACCAGAGTTTCAACAGCAAGTGCTGTTTGATACATGGGGAATAAGTGCAGAGCAATTCTGGGGAGAATGTGCCGAATTCATTAAGCGTGGATATGACATGGAACATGCTTATATGAGAAACTTCATCGATTACGGACGGCGTGACAGTAAATATGCCCTAGACAACGCAATGCTCAATCAATTTGGCAAAGAAATCAATTTGTACGAAGGACTCAGCCGTAAGAATGGTATTCGTTCGGTATTTGATGATTTGCACACCCTACTTCAGAAGAAAGAGTTCGCTGAACATAATATCGAGATCGAATGCTACTGTATTAGCGGTGGAATTAAGCCGATGATTGAAGGTGCCTTTGAAACCCACGAATTAAACGGTTATTTCAAAGAGATATTCGCTTGTGATTTCGATGAAGATGAGAGTGGAAAACTAGCCTATATCAAAGAAACCGTCGGACACACTATCAAAACTCAAAAACTCTTTATGATTGCCAAGGGAGTCTCCCCAAAACAAGGAGATCACCCCTCACTCGTAAATGAAGTGACGCACGGTTATCGTATCCCCTTTGAAAATATGATATTCCTTGGCGACGGACAAACTGACATCCCCGCTTTCTCATTGGTGAATAAAAACGGCGGCAAATCAATCGCCGTATATCGGGAAGAGAAAAATAGCGATGGAACTATCGATGAAGAACGCACATTAAAAACTTACCTCAACGGTTACAAATTGGCAGTTGAAGCGAATCGGGCGGAACAATTACTTCCCGCCGATTACTCAACAGGCAAACCGTTAAAAATGGCATTGCTTGGCTATGTCGAAAGTATCGCTAAACAGATAGCAATCCAAGCAAAATAAAGATTTTGCAGATTTTCATTCAAATTTAATCGTAGGGGGGTTAATTCAAGATACACCTAACCTCTACATGGGGGTAGGGGGTAAGGGGGTTGGTTCCGCTCTTCAACAGAACCCTATAAAACTAGTTATTTCCTTCAAGTGGCAAAAACGACCCCGAAGGGGGAGAGGGAGGAAAAATGGGGAGTTCTATCTTGAGTCAAGTCAATTAACAAAAAAAGAAGGAACAAGGGGAAAAGGGGGGAAACCCTTCGGTGGAATCCGTTGGTTATATAAAATTGAGAAAATTAAGTGGAGATTTCAGGATGAGAGTGTATAGTTTCGTCCTCTCAACAATGGACAGCTGGCCGAGTGGTCGAAGGCGTACGCCTGGAACGCGTATATAGCGCAAGCTATCTAGGGTTCGAACCCCTAGCTGTCCGCCATTTCTCAACACTTATAAATCATTCACCCACTTAATTCCCAATGCCAAAATCGATATGTCTATCAATTCTTATTAACGCAAAGGAAAATCCATGTCTCAACAAATGAGCGATAATCTTATTTATGACGGTAAAAATTACAAACTCAAATCAGTGACACTAGCTGATGTATTTTCCAATAAAGTACATCGATCATCGCCTGTCACTCCCCTGCTTGAGACAAATAATTTAATGCAATATTTCTCATCTATACCTTTCCATTCTGCAAATATGCGAGGCTATCTATGTGATTGGGAAATAAAGAATGACAAACTCTTCCTAACGTCGTTTAGTTCACGATCACAAATGATACATTCAATAGATCAGTTGGTAGGTAAATCCCCACCTGCTCTGTCAGCTGAAGATCAAGAATGTCAAAAACGCAAAGAAGAGATTGAAGCTGAATTTGAAAAACAATACGGCGCTATCAGTGACTTGGAAAAAGAGATACAGAAACTTCGCCAACCGTTTGATGATTGGGACAAAGAGGCAGTCCCCAAAGAAACGAAAGAAGCGTATAAAGCAATGAAACAAGAAATCGCCCTCCTCGACCTCAGCACCTTTGATGTCACAGATGAAACAGATGAAGCTATCGTATTTGCGGATTGGGTCAACGGTTCTCTCGAAGCGAAAGAATTTGACGATTACGACGGAAAAATAAATGGGTTGCGTATCGAAATTTCAAAAGGGTTGGTGGTTGGTAGCACACCGTGTCATGTTGGGAATTATTATGCTCGCCCTTTGAAAAACTATATCGAAGACTAAACTTACATTGGAGCCAACAATGAAACTTCTTTATGCAACCGATCTTCACTTCAACCAACACTGGTTTGATTGGATAGCCATACAACAAGAAAATTTCGACGTATTTTGTCTTAGCGGAGATTTCTTGGAACCTGCATCTGGCGTTCCCTTATCTTCTCAAATTGAATGGGTCAGCGGTTGGATGAAAAACTTTGAAAAGCCCCTCTTTGTATGTAGTGGCAATCACGATATCGAAGAGGAAAAAAACGAAGAGTGGCTGAATAAAATTCCAAATATCTATAGTGATAACAGCATCAAAACACTCAATGGGAGAAAGTTTGGTTGCGTACCGTATATTGGCGGGGATTTCTTGGAATTTTGCGACTGCGATATTTTGCTTTATCATATTCCCCCCGCCAAGACAGATACATCAACGGATAAAAAAGAGCAGGACTGGGGTGATAGAGAGCTTGCAAGGCTACTAAAAAATAAACTTTTGTCCCCGAAATACTTACTATGCGGGCACATGCACAATCCGAAAAAAGTGACGGCTACACTACATAACACCATCATCTCAAATCCTGGTATTAATCCAAAGCAAAAGATTCCACACTACAACGCTTTTACATTGAATTAGCACCGCTTAGATGAAAACTACGGAAGGACTATCATGACCATCGACAACAAGATACACGAACGACTCAAAGAACTCAATTCCGAACTTACCGTGATTGAAAAACAGATCCATGCAACAGCAGTTCGGCTCGATACTGCACTGCAATATGAGCTAAAAAATGGTATAGAAGGATTATTAGATTACGATCTCTCAGCTGATATTGCATGTTACAATGGGAAAGAAGACTCGGAACCACTTTGTATTCTCCATGAATCACTATATGGGGTTTCTACTCTAGAAAAATTGGAGTATATTATCGGTGATAGCATTAATCACAATGTCCTTAATATGCTAGATTGCATGAAAGGCGAACACCACTGTTGGCTATTTCATTGTTTGTACGACCACACTAATCTTACATGGGAACAAATCTCTTCCATTCAAACATTTTGGATTGATATTAAGCCATGGTATCAATACCAATATGAGCCAAATTGGAATCATAAAACAATTAAAGGCACATCATGACTATCGATCAAAAAATTCATCAACGTCTCAATCAAATCAATAGCGAACTTACCGTAATTGAAAAACAAATTCATGCAACAGTGATTCGACTTGATACTGCCTTGCAAAATGAACTTAATAGTGGCGTCGATGGAATGTACGACTATGAACTTGAAGTAGAGATCGGATGCTATAGCAGTGATGAAAGCGAGGATCTCCTTTGTACTCTACTCGAATTGCAAAAAGGAATTTCCCTGCCTTCTGCACGGAAGAGGTCAAACTTAGCAGATGGCGAAAATCACAATGACTTTCATCATTGGGAAAATCATGCCATGAAGGGTGAATATCATTGCTGGCTCTATCACTGCTTGTATGATCATGAAGATCTCACATGGGAACAAATTGCTTCCATTCAAACATTCTGTATCGATATTATTCCACGGTATCAATACGCTAAATCTTTACACATTTCCAAATAAATTGAAGGAGTGCGCCTACTATGGAAGAATCTGCTGAATTAGAAAATTATGCAATGGCAACATTACGACAAAAAGACACTGCTACTGCCGTTATGTGGATGAAACCCAATTTGGATGAAATTGTGAAACAAAACAAAGAGCCAATAATCTATGCTAGAACGGATAATAAAGACACTGGAACGGGGATGAATATGCATTCGGTATCGTTTACAATATCCGATAATCCAGCTTTGATAGAGCCTGAAGACAAATCTGGAAATTCTCTTGATAAAAAAATGGAAAATTCAGTCATTGAATTCATCAAGAAAAATAAAGATGCGTTGCTTCAATTTTGGCGTGATGAAATTGATAGTGAAGATTTGAGACAACTTATAAGGCACTAAGTTAAACTGCAATTGCACAAGCCTCACATGAAGTATCTATACGTGATTGATATTTCGTAACCATTTCACTATTATGTGGCAAGATTAAAAAAAGATGTTGCCATGGATAATAATCTAGCCCAAGAATTTGAAGTCGCTTTGCGAGGTTTATATCACACTATTGTCGCCGAAACCGATGCAAAATACAAACCGACATTACTGATGAAAATGATTGATGAAATAGGTGGTGTTTCAAGTGCAAAAAACTTGATTTCAAGAGAAAAGCCATCTGATGGATACATAAGATTATGGGAGCTTAAAAAGCTACATTTAACACTCGAAGCATTTGTGCTTGATAATCCAAAATGGCACCCATTGTTCACAGCGGAAGAGCTTCAAAAAGCAACAGTAAGACTTAAACAATACGGTTCATAACCGTACGCTAATGCTAATCCTGTGCTAAGTAAAAATTATTGAAGTATATATAATTGTATAGATGCTGTTGATTGAGTGAGGAAAATTCGTATCGAAACGTATAGAATTATGAGGAAGGGTATAGAAAATATTCACTGCGTTCCAGGCGTGCGCCTTCGACCACTCGGCCAGCTGTCCATTGTTGGAAGAGTGAAACTATACAATTTCATCCTAAAATTCTCACTTAAGCCTAAAGTGTTTTGGTGGAATGTATTTTTAAATCTGTGCTACAATAACCCCTATTTGCATAAACAAAAGGGATTAGAAATGGAAGATTCGGTAATGATGTTTGGGGTGCTTGGGTTGTTGTTTTGTATTTCCATCTTCGCATTGTGGATATGGGCATTGGTAGATATTATAAGTTCCACGTTTAATGATGTTGCTATCAAAATTGTATGGTTTTTACTAGTGTTTTTTATCCCGTTCCTCGGATTTATTTTGTATGTTATTCTCGGAAAATCGATGAAAATCCCCAAAAATACGACGGACTTAAATCAAAAATATGATGCGTTGGAGCGGATTAAAAAGTTGTATGACAGCGGTGCCCTTAATGAAACTGAGTTTGAAGCCGAAAAGCAAAAAATTATGGGTCAAAATTAACCGTTAAATCGAAATTTTGTCCCATTTTTAGAGATATGATAATAGAGCTTGGAAGCTGTGAGAATATTAAAAAAGAGAACGCCGAATGTCACCATGCCGCTAACTCCTGCAAGGGTCAATAGCGTTGGATAAAGAGGTGAGATCAGAGTAAAAAATGCGGTTGAGACAAAAAGCCAAAACGTTATTTTGAGTCTTTTTTGAGGGATAATGTTGGACATAACGGGTGTCTCCATGAAGCCTGAGGCATTGAGATGAAACCACACCAAAAAAGGGATGATTTTCCCCATCATCCCTAAAATGACCGAGAGGGAAAACAAGCCAAACGCCATAAGGCTCATGCTTTCCAAGGGAGCATATCCAAAAGCTTGATAACCACAGTACGTCCCAAGAGAAACTCCAAGCAGTCCCATTCCTGCAAACCAAAACCAAACACTCATATCACCAACACGACGCTTACGCGTATAAAGACGTTTAGTTGTTGTGACCATAAAGCCTACCAATAGAGATACGATAATCATGTCAAAGAACCACTCAAAGGGGAGTGCTGTAAAAAGCCAAATTATTTTTAGAGAGAGTGCTATGACCAGAATCTTTTTGATATTGTGTTTGCACCAATTGCTATAGGGGGTGGTGACATAAAACATCTCGACCACTTGAAAAGCAACATACATGATGAGCATCGCAATCCAGCCTATAAGAGCCATAGAGTAGTGCGATGCTCTAATCATAGCGTGATGGTCACTAAAGCTTTGCGATGCGTAGGAGCTTGCCATGACAATTCCCAGTATGGCGGTAACAAAGAGGGAAAAAATCGCCACTCGCATCCCCTTGAGGGTATCGTGTGTTATTTTTCCAAAGAGCAATGGCAAAAGGATTTGGGCAAAATAAACAATAGCGCTGCCTAAAAAAACACTGGCGACGACAAACAGTTCTCTTATTCCAAACATAAAAGCACCGACTAAAGCAAGCGTCCCTAGAGTAAACAGTGTATGAATAATAAGAGAATTTCCAAGCGGTTGCGGGATCGGAGCTCCACCCAAAACACTTTGCATTTGAAAAAGTGCACCAATCATCCCCATAGAAACTATCCCTAAAAAGAGCAAATGAATGGCAGAGAGTGAAAAGGGGTTGCTTGGGGTGAGTATCTCAGCGGGAAAGAAAATCATAAGACAACTTAAGATCAATCCGAAAACAGGAAGGGTGATAAAAAAGCGAAGAACCGCCTTGATGGGAGGAGCTTGTTCGAGCGAAAGTCCTCTTCTAAACACGGAAATGTTCCAGATTAATATGAGAATCACGCGTAATAAGAATATGCCATGCTTCGTCATCGCTTTGGTAGGAATGATAGAAGCCGCCATTTTTACTAATAATTTCAAAGAGAGGGAGAGGTTCACGTCTGTGGATGAGGTGAATTACCTCTGAATCTTTGAGATTTCTAAATTCTTCAACGGTCACTTCAAGAGGAAGGGGGTGCTCCATCTCTCGTGCATCAATTTCTATCACTGCGCCATCTCTTTGAGTGTTTGAACCATAAGCTCTCCGTCTGTTCCCAATGTTTGGTCGATCATAGGGTAGAGCATTTGTTCCTCTTTCATGTTGTGTTGCTGCAGCATGATCATAAATGACTCCCCAATACCGAAGAAATCATCATATTGATCCGTCTCTAAAGCTTTGAGCATGGATTCCAGTTGTGCCCGCAACTGCTGATGCTCATAACGCATCATCTGCGTAGGACCTCCCATCATCCCTGTGCGTTTTTCAAAGGTTGTAAAAAGTGCACGCTCTTCCATATTAAAATGGTGATTGGTAGCGCTATAAAACTCATTGTAAAGACGTTTTGCCTCATCGATATTTTTATTTGCAAGAGCATTTTCAGCATCGGTATAGAGAGCGTCGCAGGCTCGGTGATCGTCTCGCATAAATTCTAAAATCATTGTATTACTCCACTTTTTCCAAAAGTATACCGCTTGGTACGAAGCAAAAGATTGACGAATATCAAGGTTTTGCCTTTTGGAGAGTGTTATGGGGGAGGAAATCATGGAAATCTTTGATGTAAATTGCATTTATCCCCTGACCAAGTTCATGAATATCTGCATCAAGCCGGAGCCAACGATTGACGGTATATTGAACCAAAACACTTGAAATCGTATCATTTTTATACAGCACTCGGAAATCTTTGTTGAGGCGTGCTCCCACTTCAAAGCCCATTCCCCCCTCTTTGGTGGTGAGGATATTCATGGTGTCAATCTGAAGCTTGGTGGCTCCGCCGATGAGCCCTTTGAGTCCTGCTCCAAGCATAAAATTGGTCGCATCGGCACGAGCAGTGACGTTGCTTCCGCTGTTAGAGCTGAATGCGGCATTGGATGATGCCCCAAAGAGGATGTAACTCATGATGTCATTTTGGCTCATAACAGGGTCAGAACTGAATAAAAAGACAGGAGAATCAAGTCGGTGTGTAATGTACATTTGGATCTTTTTATAATCGACTTCATGGTTAACCGTTATATCGAGATACGGATTAAGGGGGATTTCACCTCCAAAATAGAGATAACTGGGGTGAAGGGTGAATTTTTTACCGCTGGTAGTGATGGTGCCGTTGGGGAAGGTAATCATCCCGAGTATTTGCATAGTATTGTGCGGGTCTTTCCAAAGGGTGAGATCTGGGATGAGGAGGATGTCGAGCTCTTTGGTGAGGTAGCGAAGCGGTTTGAGTGCGCCTATTTTGACCTCGATGGCCAAGGCAGATTTACTTGGTGCGCTTACGTCTTGGACAATAATAACATCGTCATCCATGACTTTGAATTGCTGTAATGGGAGATAAGTGATTTTTCCATCGAGTAAGGTGACGTTGCCCGTGAGCTTTTGGCTGGCATTGTTATCGCGTTCGAAATGCAAATCAAGAGCAACATGCGCTTCCCCCTCGGGACCGCTATAGGTAAATTTATCCGATTTGAGGTTGAGTACGGTAGCCAAAGTATTTGTATCAATGGCACCATCCAAGTGCAGAGCATCGAATATCCAAATTTCATCGATGATGAGGTTGCCGGATGGGTCAATGTGCAAATAGGACTTACGGTCTGACGTGATGGGGTGATCGGCAATGTCAAGACGGTATTTATTGATGAGTATTTTATTTGCATCGTAGTTGAGCGATAAAGTACTATTGGTTCCGCTGTATTGATGTTTGGAATCGACAACGGCCGCATACCATGGTATCTCAATATCCGTATCAACATGAAGTAAAGTATCGTAAGTAATGTGAGTAGCAGTGCGTACCTCAGCATCATAATAACCTGTTTCAGGGAGTGTTATGGAAGGGAGAAGGGTAAGTGTTTTATTGATTGATGGAGTGAGGGAGGTGATGGTAATATCGCTGGCGGTATCGCTTCGGGTACCGGTAATATCAAAAAAACTTGCCAAATAGTTACCCGAACCTTGCAGTATCTCATTGTGTTGCTGCAAGGAGAGGGCAAAATCCTCTCCGTTGAGAGAGAGGTGTGTTTGTGTATTGCTGTAGGTGAGGGAGAAATCCAGCTTAGGCGGGGGTTTCATTCTCCATGCTTGCCATGTAGGGGCATTTGGCGGGAGGAGCATATTTCCGTTTAGTTGAAGTTTCTCTTCGTGAAAGAGAAGCGTCCCGTTGATGTCAGCGTGGTTGTGATGGGCATTAAAAATTCCGTTTAGTGTATTACTCTTTCGATGATAATTGCCCTGAGCGGATGCGGTGAGGGGAGAATTTTGCAGCGCTTCAGGGAGGATGGGGAGAAAATTGAGAGTATTATGGAGCGTCGTAAAATGCCATTTGAAATCTTCATAATCACCGCTTTGGAGGAGGAGAGACGTTTGTGCCAGAGAGAGTTTACCGGCAACCCCTTCTGAATCATCACGAAAACTGCCTGTGAGAGTTTTGGAGGGGAGCGGAAGTACGGAAGCGAGCAGTGTTCCCTCAAAGGTAGTCGTGGTGATGCCATCGAGAGTGTAGCGAAGTTTTTGGGAGGTTTGCATCCGGTTTTTGTCTCGAATGAGGGTATAGAGGGCGGTAAAATCGAGATAATTATTCTTGTATCGGTAATCCATCCCTACCGTTATGGCATTAAGGGACATTTTTGGGTCAAAATTAGCATTTAGATTAGCAAAATGGGTCGATAATCGCACTTTGGAATCGGAAAGTTCCAGTATGTCGATTGGCTGTGAAGCGGGGAGGGTGACAAAATCGGCAAGATAGGGGTCGAGTTGGGAGGCATTGGGATAGACGATTCCCTTTCCGGTGATAGTATTGTTTTTGAGTGTTCCTTGCAGTGCACCACTTGCGTATCGGGTTTTGACAGAGGCAGTAATGGTTCTGAAATTAAGATTTTTCCCATCGAATGAGCCATTTTTCCCATGAATATTGAGCTCGATCGGGTAGGCGCTGATGAGCTGGAGATTGGTTAAGGTTACCTCTTTGAGGGTAAATATCGGCAGAGGAAGATTGGGGATATCGTTATTGCTGATGAAATCATCCAAATGAACTTGCAGCCCATCAATACGAATCGAGTCAACAACATGGTTTCCTTTTAAAATAGCGGTGAGATTATAATCGAGTGTGAGGGTTTTGGCATCGATAGTCTCAGAGTGGAGATGATGCAGGGTTACCCCTTCCGCGAGCGAGCCTTCAGCGGAGGTGTATTGAATCCCCATAGGGGTTAAAATAGTGGTATTAAGCAGTTCAAGCCCATCGGGACGAAAGGCGATGTAAAAGAGGGCAGATGCAAGCAATATCATCATGATCGTAAGTGCGTGAAGTGCTACAAAAAGGTGTTTTAGGGCTCTCAAAAGTCGTTTTATATATGGTTTTTTTGGAGTCATTTTCATTAAAACAGCTCCCCTATTCGAAAGTGAAGCGCATATTGAGCAAAATCATTGGGATCAACACCGGCATCGATAGAGATAGGTCCGATCGGGGTGATGTAGCGCAATCCGGCCCCCACTCCCCAGTAGGGAATAGTGTAATTTGGTATGTAATTATTAGAGCCGTAAGTAAGGTCGCTGAACAGTACCCCTCTAAAGGAATCATAAAGGGGGAAACGATACTCAAGCGACCCCTCAAGCAAGGAGTTAAAGCCCAGAGGATCACCATTGGGGTCTTTAGGTCCCAATTCACGGTAACTGTAGGCACGGTTGGAATTCATCCCTCCGGCATAAAAACGGTACGCACTGGGGACTTGCCCCTCATAGGTTCGCAATACCCCCCATTTTACCCGTGCTGCGATGATGTGTTCACCGAAACTCTCTATGTGTGCTCCCGAAAGGAGTGTTTTAAAATAGCTGGCATCGGAGATACCGGAGTAAACTGAGCCTTGGGCTTTGGCGTTGATCCAGTTTCCTCTGGTGGGTTCGAGGAGTTTGTCTCGAGTGTCAATGTTAATCTCCGCCATAGGGGAGGGGATGAAAAGATTCGAGTTTGGGAATGCTGAGATATTGGTACTCTCATAGGTTTTGGCTTGATCAAACAGCAGAGAAATGAGGAAAGAGATAGGCTTGTCTTGGTGTTTTAGGGTTAGTTTTTCAAAAGTACTTTGGGATCGGTATCCATTGAACAGTTCATCCGAATACCCCACTTCGCCGTATCCGAAGAGGTGATTGTACAGAGGAACAGAGAGGACACTGGAGGCTGTTTTTTTGATTTCTGTAAACTTTGCATCCAGAGAGAGTGTTTTGAGATTACCGAAAAAATCGCGGTGTTTTAGCCCCATTTGTCCCCCAAGCCCTTGATCGCTGCTGATTCCCAAACCGGCACTAAAACGGATGGGTTTCTCCACCTCTTCAATCCCTAGCATAATGGGGACAACGCTCCCATTGCGGTCGGTATCATTGATGGAGACGCGTGCGATCGCTTCTTGGGCATAAAGGGTCTCGTAGCTTTGTTGTATTGCCTCAAGGCTGTAGGTATCCCCCTCTTCAAAGCGGAGCATAGAGGTGGTGAGTGCGCCGTTAATATTGGGGGTGGATTCGGCGATGATAGGACCGAAGGTACACTGCTCATTGGGGGTGGCTTCAAACAGTAAATGGGCTTCATGAGTTTCGATGTCGACCCATGCTTTGGAGTTAAATGTACCGTTGCAATATCCCGCATCATGATACCGTTTTTTAATTTTTGTTTTTGAGCTGGCAAATTTGTCTTGGTCAAACAGCATTTTTGGACGAAGCTCGATGTCGTGCCCAATGTCAAGGGGGCTATTGATTTGAATATCGATAACAACAATAGGATCATTTTCTTGAATACCAAACGTGATAGAAGTATCGGTAGTAGTAGGGGTAATTTTGGTTGTGAAATAGCCTTTGGCACGGTAATAGCTAGTTAGTGCTGTGATGCTCTGGGAGATAATAACGGGCTCTATAACAGGTTGATCTCCCCATACCTCAATGGCATAGGGGAGATGAAGACCAAGGGTATCGTAGAGATCGCGTGAGGAAACTTTTTCATTTCCCGAAAAAATTAAAGGGAGAGGCTTGGAGAAGAGGTAAAATGTCAATGCAACAAACACTAAAACGATGCGCATCTTCACCCTTCCCGTTGTAATGGTTTATTTTACCCTATTCGCAGGGTGCTTTTTCCATGGTTATACGCCAATTGCGATTAAACTCTTTTTTAAGGGTATTTTCTTGGTGGGGAATCAAACATCTCGTGCAGTCTTGATGGATGGAAGTATCGCTGATAAAGTGTTTTCCCTCTTTGCTTTCAATAGAACACGTACTGTAAAGAGTTCTCCCATTTTCAGTCGAAAAACCGGCATCGTTAAAACGAAAATAGGGACATGCACACCAATAACAGTTGAGATTTTTCACCTCATGACACTTTTTATTTTCAGCGTATAAAAGACAAAAATCAGGCTCATGAACGACCATCTTTTCAAATCGAAAATACTCAATCACCTCTAAATTGTCCAGATGCTCCACTTTTTTCATAATAACAGCATGTTTGGAAGCGTGAGTCTCAAACCACTCTTGGTAGGTCATTAGTTTTGAATCCTTTTTGTAAAGATCCATACTAATTTTATCATCTATTTTTTTTATTACGCCGTAATTGATATTACTGACATCGTTCCACCACCTTTTTTACCTAATATAAATTTTTGTGGGTGTGCATTTCAACTTTTGGAAAGTGGGAACGAGAAGAAAGTAGCCTGCCTGCTTTCATTTGGTTGTTTAAAATTATTTTGAATTATACTTAGCATGACTTATGTGTAAGTAAGTTTATTTAAGTTATTATTCGCTTAACCAAACTTTTGGTACTATTTTTTGGAGCATTAAATGAAAAGAATTGCATTACTCGGATTACTAAGTGTCGCCGTTATGGCTAATGAAAACGGATTTTATGTCGGCGGTGAAGTGGGAACTACTCACATAAAAGCAGCTGATACTATCTCAGGAACTACCACTAGCTATACAGGGAATAGAATATCTGAAGCTCTTAATGCTGGATATTATCTCAATCAAAACAGTCGTGCCTATATTGCATATCAGTATGTTGCTGCAGATAAAAATAAGGACATTCCACAAAGTACTAATATTTATAGCGTAGGATATGATTATCTCTTCGGGACATCCTCGCTCAAGCCATTCGTAGGTGCTATTTTAGGATACTCAACCTATACAGATGGTGATTTTAAAGTGAACGGTATGGTATACGGAGCACAAGCAGGTGTTGATTATAAATTAAATAACAATCTTTCATTTGATGCAGGATATCGCTATTTAGGCTCTAGCGCTGAAACTACCTATAATGGTGACAAATCAACAATGGACAATTTTCAAACATTTTTCGTAGGTGCTCACTACAAGTTTTAATTGAGGCGAGTTTTCCTTGCTCCCTCTCTCCTGAGTGGGAGTGTATAGTATCTGTCTGCATTCCCAATGAGGACATTGGGAACGAGAGAATAAGTAACAAAGTATAACCAAATCTATACTGATTATTCAAAGGAATTTTGGCTAAGATGTACAAGTGGCTTCATGTATAAAAGTAAATTGATTTATGAAGTTAGTGATACATGATGAATATTAGATATCCTATTTATATTAGCATTATTTGATATAATTAAATGATTGAGTGACAAAAAATATGACAGGAAATAACTATATGAACAAAATGAATATAATATTGTTGGGAATTTTATTAATATCGAATTCTATTCATGCTAATAGTCTCGAAGATGGTAAGAAAGCATATAATAAATTTGATTATACTAATGCGTTATTGTATTACAATAATGCATGCAATGCTGGATATGCTGAAGGGTGTTCGGCACTTGCAGGGATGTATTCAGTAGGCGCAGGAGTAAAACCAAACGATATAAAGTCATACGAACTCAATGTTAAAGCTTGTAGTCTAGGAGGCGTTAATGAGTGCAGTACGCTTGGAGATAAGTATTTTTTTGGCAAAGGTATTAATAAAGATTATTTTAAAGCTGTTAAATTTTATTCTAATGCCTGTAAATTTTATACTAAATATTTTGATAATAAAAATGACGATTTCACAACCTCTATGAGTAGAATTAGTGTTGCAGTTGGATGCAATAATCTTGGCCAAATGTACCACAAAGGGCTTGGAGTAAAATTAGATAATTTTAAGGCAAAAGAATTTTTTGGGAAGGCTTGTGACTTACAAGTTAATGAAGGATGCGAAAATTACGCTGCTATTAAATAACTTCAATATTTTATAGTTGTTATGGTGAATTTATCAGAAAAGATTGGCATAGAAGATTAAATAAGTCGAAAATATAAATGTAGTGTGAAAAGTATCCAATAGTAAGGGTGCTCAATCGTGAGAGCTCTGTAGATAATGAATAACCTGTAATCACCTTTGATTGGATGGGAGTAGGACTAAAATTATGCTACTTAATATTCGTATTGCGATTTTATTTGTTGAACCAGTATTGGAAATTTCGTATAGATTTTCTAAAATTTGAAACCATTAATATATTAAAATATTACTAACTATAATGTTCTGAATCCTCTCATCAATAAAATAATAACCATCATTTCAATCAAGAAAAGGGGGAAATGGAGGTAATAGACTTGGGTATGTGCATCGCTAATCCCATAATAATCAATCAATTTGTAAAAAGTGTAGGAGAGGAGTAACCCCGCGAGGTAGCCTTGTTGTTTGACCACATCAATCCATCCCATAATCCGTGCATGACGGGCAAAATGGGTTTCAGCCCGAACCAAATAGCCTCCCAATATAAATGAGAGCTGATAGGCACTGTAAATGATGAGAGCAGTGGTTTGAAGGCTTGGAAAAAAGATAAAAAACCCAATCATAAAAAGCATGATAAGTTCAGCGGTGAGTGAAAAGCGGAAAAAATATTCCAGTTTCATAAGGCGATGATAGCCGTATGCCAGTACCATAAGCCCAAGGGCTAAAACAATCCCCCCCAGCGAAAAAGTACTGGGCGAGAGTGAACCATAAATGGTAAACGCCGCACCACCTAACAACCCTGTGAAGAGGGAGTTGACGAATTTATAGCGCAGGTAGGGATGGAATAGGAGTTTCATTAGAAACGAGCGTTTAATCCAGCGTAAACTGTTCGTCCCAGAGTTCCGTATCCGTTAACTTCCTGATATAGTTTATCCGTCAAGTTATCTCCTCGAAGATACAAAGAGAGTCTGTCGGTCGCATCGTAGTTGATGACGGCACCAAGCAGGGTATAACGTCCTGTTTGGTTTGTTTGTGCTGTGCTATCGTAGCGAGTTCCGATATAGTTGGCTGTTGTGAGGAAGGAGAGTTCCGGTATTGGATAATATCCTAGAGATGCTGTAGCAGTATCATGAGGGCGACGGGCAAGATATTGATCCTCTTGGTTTTTCGCAAAGAGTTTGTTATAGGCCAGATTAAGAGTAATTTTATTGCTGACACTTTGCTTATAACGCACTTCATACCCTTTGAGGTGTGATGTTCCGCTAACTTGTTCATTGACATAGGTGAAAGGATTGTAGCCAATAAGATTATCGATATGATTATTATAATAAGTAAAGCTTAGATGCTTGTATTGAGCGGTAGCATCGAAACTTTTCGTCGTTTCTGGCTGCAAATTTGGATTGCCGTAAGATCCCGCATACAGTTCAAAGAGTGATGGTGTTCGATAGGCAGTTCCGTAGTTACTGCTTAACGTAATGTCATCAGTAAAGAGATATTTGGCACCGACTTTTCCTGTCGTTTTATCGTTGAATGAATCATAGGCATCGTGGCGAATCGATTCGGTTAGGATTAGACTCTCAAAACGGTTGGTATTGGTGAGAAAAATCCCTTTGGAATTGAGCTCTTTGGCGCTGATTGTGTCTTTTGAATTGAGAGTATTTCCTCCGACAACGATAAATGCATTGTTGGTATAGTGAAATGTACCATTCATATTCAGTTCTTTATTCGTTCCCTTAAAGGTTTGATAACCTGGATCTCCTAGTGGATCTTTTTTATCAAACGTTGAGAGTGCATAGCTAGCATCAATGAAGTCAATGGTATTAAAGCTGTGGCGATAACCGATATTCCCCAACAGGTTAATCTGATGGATTTCATTGGCAGTACTATTCGGCAATGGCGCATAGGTAAAAGGATCATAGCCATCGTATTTAGTTTTTGCATCAATAAATGTGAATTGCCCCCGGAGTGCATCGGTTGAGCTAATATCATAGCCTACTTTAGCATTAACGGTTTGATTGGTATAGCCATCTGATTCATAATTTTTTGGTTTTTCACCGCGAGGTGTCAGTGCTGAGATTCCATCAGTTTTGAGTTGATTGGCTCCGATGTAGTACGAGAGGGCACCTACTTTTTGCGATACGTTGGCTCCGATTTTAGTTGTCGCATAACTGCCGTATTCAAGAGTCGTGTTTGCTTGAAGTTTTTCGGTCGGTTTTTTAGTAATGATATTGATAACACCGGCGACGGCATTTGCTCCCCAGATACCGCTTTGGGCTCCATTAATGATTTCAATGCGTTCGATGTCGTTGACCATTAGGTGTTCGAGCTGTCCTTGTCCTTTGGTAGTCGTTGGATCGTTATAGCGGATACCGTCGATCATAACAACGGTATTTTCAGAGCTAAATCCCCGTTGAAAAAAAGAACTTTGTTGCCCGATTCCACCGCTTTGGGCGATTGGGATATTACCGAGGGTTCGGAGAGCATCAATCACGGAGGTAATATGTTTTTCTTCGAGCTCTTCAGCCGTAATAACATCGATATTAGCGGTAGTTTCTTTGAGAGATTGTTCAGTTTTAGCGGCACTGACGACAATGGGATCAAGTGTTAAATCTTTAGCCCCTAATGAGGCAACAAGTGTCGCACAAGCGACGATGGAAAGAGTGTGTTTAAACATAGGTATCCTTAACGATTATAATAATTTTTGTTTTGACGAGATAAAAATTAATCGTTATCCGGAGGAGAAATAGCAGAATAGATATAGATAGGACAAACAGGAGCAACCAGTTCAATGCGGGTAATGTTTTGGATAAGGCGGATTTCAGATGCATACGCTTGGATGGCAATCAGAGAGAAATAGTTTTTACCAAATCCACGAGGTGCATGCATAGTGTATCAATCCGCCTTTAGGTATTCATTTTGGCGAATTATACTGCGTTAACTTTTAAACTGCCCAAGCTTCGCATTGAGATCTGTTGCAGCGGTGTAAAGGTCGCCGGTGATTCCGGTGATTTGTTTAATGTCGTCTTGATTTTTTTGTGAAAGACGCGACATTTCAGAGACCTTTGCAATGATCTCATTAATTTTATTTGCCATTATTTCAGAGTCTTCAACACTTCGGCGACTGGTGTCAATATTGTTACGCAAAACTTTAGACGTTAAATCTATTTTCATATCAATTTCAGAACTTTTTTCGGCGAGACGCTCAATATTTTCAGAATTAGAACTCATCATATCCGATGAATCCGAGATGGACTGAATCACGACAGAGATAATAGCATTGATCTCGGTGAGGCTTTTTTGCGTTCGTTCGGCGAGCTTGCGTACTTCGTCGGCGACTACGGCAAATCCACGGCCATGTTCACCTGCACGCGCCGCTTCGATGGCAGCATTGAGTGCAAGAAGATTGGTTTGATCGGCGATATCAGAGATGATGCTAAGTACCCCGTTGACGCTGGATGCCTCTTGGGTGAGTTGTACGAAACGCTCTTCTAGGTCGTTGTTCATTTGGGTCGTATTGTGAACCTCGTGGGTAATGGCATGGGCGATTGAGCGAACCTCTTCGAGTTCTTGGGCACTGTTTCGATTGTTTTCAAGAGTGTCACGTGCGGTGGAGACGCTTTGCTGAATCGAGCGGTGAATCTCAGATGCCGTTGTGTTGGTGTTTTGAGCAATGGTATTTGTTTTTTGGGATTGCTGAGCTAAATTTGTTGCTGCTGTGTTGAGTGTTGAGGTGGAGCTTACGGCAGAAAGGGTAATTTGCTTGGTATCATTGATGGTAAGTTGAATCTTATGGATGAAAGTGTTGACATAAGAGCTCGCAATACCAATCTCATCATTGGGATTGAGAATAGGAAGGCGTTTGGTTAAATCCCCGTTACCGTGGGCTAAATCAGAGGAAACATGGTCAAGTTCTTCAATGGGGCGAATGATACTTTTACCCGAGATATAGTTAATCGCAATTAAAATTATTACTAAAACACTTCCCAAAAAGGTGAACCATTTTAAGAAGCTCATTTGAAGTGCGTCAAAATAATCAGCTTTGTTAATACCGGGAATAACCCACATATCCCACGATTTGATGTAGCGGTACGCGGCGATTTTGTGTTGCCCGGTGCTGGCAGAGACGTATTCGTAAATTCCTCCGGCTTTATCGTTGCGGATGTGGTCGATATAGTCGCGCCCTGCTTTGCTTTTTCCCTCGTCTTCAGGTTTTGGATGGATGGTCATAACCCCATCTGCATTGATAAAATAGACGTAGCCGCTGCTGCCGATTTTGATGCTTTTGATGTCATTTTTAAACGCCTCGTCTTTATAGGCGTCAGGCTTGATTTTGGCAATGTAATTTACATTTTTTTCCAGCGCATTGGCAACCGTATTGAGGTCACTCGTCATAATCTCTTTAATGGAAGAGGTAGCAATGAAATATGCTACAATGACGCTAAACATTACTGCACCCACTGCGGCTACAAGATTAAAAATAAACTTTGATTTAATTGTTCTGAAGAGATTCACGCGAACCCGCCTTGTTGTTTGGTTCATCTATTCTAGTTCTTTTTTAATAAAGCGCTTCTGAAATAAGGAAATATAATCTAAAATGAAACACTCCCATTTACAACAAATCGTTGAGACCATGCAGAATTTTAAACAAATTGAGCGAGTATACCGTGTGAGTGATACCCAAATACGGCTTGAATTTGATCGAGAGTCAGTGTGGACATTTGATATGCGGCGTGATAATGCAACTATTTTTATCTCTCCTGGCTCAAAGCGGTCAAAAGTGTATCAAGCCCCTTTTGATGTACTCCTTGCAAAACGATTTAATCGCTCCATTATTCAGTCGATTAGCCTCCATAATAATGACAAGATAGTTCGTATTGCCGTGACCCAAAGCGGTTCGTATAAGAGTGAAACCACCCTTTTACAATTCGAATTTACGGGAAAATATACCAACGCTATTTTACTGGATAAAGAGGAGATTGTTTTAGAAGCGTTACGTCATATCGATGAAAATGTCTCAGTACGGAGCGTTCGCGTGGGTGAGCCTCTTTTAAATCCTCCTTGTCCCGATTTTACCCCTGTGTTTTATCCTTTGGAAAATGTAGAAGATTTTTTGCGTAATACGTATGAAGCGTATGCATCATCTCAGCTTGAAAAACTAAAAAAAGAAAAAAGTGCGCTGATTGAAAAGCGTTTAAGGCAACTTCGCGCTCATTTAGAGGCTCTGGCTGATGAAGAGGAGCTGTTGAGTGATTCGGCATACGCACAGCATGCAGGTCATCTGATATTGGCAAATCTTCACCGAATCCAAGGGTATGAAACAGAGGTGGTTTTAAGTGATTTCAACGGAGATGAGATAACGATAGAGGTGCCCCAAGGGTATCATACTGGTGCTCGGATGGCAGAAATGTTTTTTAGACGTTCCAAAAAAGCCAAACAAAAAGCACTGGGGCTCTTTAGAGAGCGTGAAAATCTGGAGGAAAAAATTCGCCATTTAGAGCTGTTTATCCACACTATTCATGAAGCTTTGCACCCCGAAGAGATTAGCCTCCTTTTTCCTCCAAAATTGAGAGGGGTGAAGAGCCAGCAAAGCGAGTCCATTGCGTTGTTTTGGGTCGAGGGGATAAAAATTTCTTTGGGTAAAAGCGAGCGTGGCAATATTGAACTTCTGCGTAATGCCCGCGCTCGTGATGTTTGGCTCCATCTCAAAGACCGACCCTCTGCCCACGTCATCATCACCACCGATAAGCAAGAACTTCCCCGAAATATTCTGGAAGCCGCCGCAAAACTGTGCGTTGATTTTTCGGTATTTGAGAAAGGTTCGTATTTGGTCGATTATACTCCACGACGAGAAGTGAGGGTTCAAGAAGGGGCAAATGTCCTCTATACAAACTTCAAAACATTGGTGATTGACAAAAAATAAAGGGTATAAAATGGCAATTTCTCCTGTTGGTGGCGTTATTTATGCAAATCAGCAAATGGCAGGAATTGCCGGTGAGGTGGGTGCGGTACAAAACCGGTTTGAACTGCAATCCCTCGCGGCGCAAGCACTCTCACGAGATCAAAAAAAAGAAGTGCAAGAAGTGCGTCCCGCAGAAGAAACTAAAAGTGTTGATCCTAATCGTGAACATACAAAAGAACAAGCCGAGCAAGAAGAACGCCGTTCAAGCGATGAAGAACATCCCCAAAATGAAGAGACTCCAGTAAAATCACTCCATCTTTTAGATGTTAAAGTGTGACTTTACGCTATAATCGCGATATTTAAACACCTCCATCAGGAAATCCGATGCAACCATCCTCAAATGCGTTACAAACGCGCATTATTACCGCTGTTTTTTTAGGATTAGGTGTTCTGGCAGTTGGGCTTATTAACAACTTTTGGCTTATATGGCTTGTTTTAGGTGCTGTTTATATGCTTGCATTCCACGAAGCAACACGTCTTTTTGGGATTAACAACAATGCCCTTTATGCGTACGCAGCAATTCTATGGATTATAGCGTCCATCTATCCTTACAGTGAAGATTTATTGGTGATTTCGGGATTGATATTTGTGGGGGCTGTGGCGTATACTCAAAATATCCCTTTTCGAAATTTTCTCCCTTTCTTGTACCCAACCGCAGGGATGCTCTACATTCTGAGTCTGTATGAAGAGTATGGGATTAGTGCACTGTTATGGCTTGTGGTCGTAGTAGCTTCTGCGGACATAGGTGCTTATTTTGTGGGAAAAAGTATCGGTCGCACCCCTTTTTCGATTTCAAGTCCGAGTAAAACGCGTGAAGGTGTGTATGGCGGAATCGCCGTAGCCACAGTTGCCGGTTTCTTTGTCGGTATCGGTATCGTCGAAGATATGACGCAAGCCATTCTCATCTCGATGCTCACGGCTATGTCTGCGGTATTTGGTGATTTGTTTGAGAGTTATCTCAAGCGCCAAGCGGGAGTAAAAGACAGCGGCAATATTCTCCCAGGGCATGGCGGGATACTTGATCGTATTGACGGGTATCTTTTCGGAGCAATCGTTATGCTTATCTTCTTACGGGGTCTTGCTTGATCCTTTTGGGATCGACGGGTTCTATCGGTGTTAATGCGCTTGCGATTGTCGAGCGCTTCGGTTTAAGTGTTGATACCCTCGTCGCAGGGCGAAATATTGCCCTCCTCAATCAGCAAATTCAGAAATTTTCCCCCAAACGTGTCGTTGTTTTAAATCCCCAAGACATTGCCCACGTCAATCATCCCAACGTTCGTGCGGGAGAAGAGGCGATTTTAGAGGCGATAGAAGCATCTACCTCCGATTTTGTGGTCAATGCCCTCGTTGGATTCGCAGGATTTCGCCCCACCCTTAAAGCTTTGGAGTGTGGGAAGCGTATCGCATTAGCCAACAAAGAATCGCTTGTGGTGGGGGGAGCCTTCGTGGATACCTCGCGTATTATCCCTATCGACAGTGAACATTTTGGACTATGGTATCTCAATCAAACCCCTCGTCCCATCTCGCGGATGCTCATTACCGCAAGCGGCGGTGCTTTTAGAGACTGGCCGATTGAGAAAATCCAAGAGGCAACCCTACAAGATGCCCTCAAGCATCCCAACTGGTCGATGGGGCAAAAAATCACCATTGACAGTGCCTCGATGATGAACAAAATGTTTGAGCTTTTAGAAGCCCGCTGGCTGTTTGGTGAGGGTGAGTACGATGCGATTATTGAAACAAAATCGATTATTCATGCCCTGATTGACTACCAAGACGGTTCAACCACGGCGCATTTGGCAAATGCCAATATGCAGCTGCCCATCGCCTACGCGTTGATGGGAAAGTGTGATGAAAAGATTTTACCCTCGGTCAACTTACTCGAAGTAGGCTCTTTAGAGTTTCGTGAGATTACTTCTGAGCGTTACCCTGTTTGGGAAATTCGAAAAGAGTTATTACTAAACCCGCAGCGAGGCGTTGTAGTCAATGCTGCTAATGAAGTGGCAATAGAACTTTTTGTAGAGGGAAAAATTATCTTTTTGGATATATCCAAGCGTGTTATTCATGCTTTTGAACGCTTTGATGCAAAACCACAATGTATTGAGGATATTTTTACGCTCAACACCGAAGTGCGTCAGTATGTCAGGGGACTTTTATGAGACAAAAAACCCTTTTACTGCATGGTTGGGGAGGAAGCGATACCCCCCATTGGCAAGCATGGCTCGCAGGCGAGATAGCCAAAAATTACGGAACCGTATCCTTTCCCCTTTTAGACAATCCCCATTTCCCCAGTAAAAACCGATGGATAAAACAGGTAAAAGCTCTTTTAAATGAATTTCAGCCTGAGGTCGTCATTTGTCACTCTCTTGGCTGTAGCCTTTGGCTGCATCTGTGCAATGAGGGTGAAATTGTTCCCGTCAAACGACTTCTTTTAGTTGCACCTCCCCGTTTGACCTGCGAACTCGAAACCCTCAAAAGCTTTTTTCCTCTCGAAGCTCCGACTTCTTTATATGCGGATGAAGCGATACTCGTAACCTCCGATAATGACCCTTATATGAGCCAAGAGGAGGCATTAGAGCTACAAAAGGCACTTGGTGTAGAGATGAAGGTGATAAGCAATGGCGGACATCTTAACGCTGATTCAGGGTATGGAGAATGGCCGTGGGTAAAAGAGTGGGTGAATTTACCGTCATCCTCGGGCTTGACCCGGGGATCCATCTCCCAAAATGCACAGCTGGATTCACCCAAAGGGCACTTCGCCCACCTTTGCGGGAATGACGAAAAGGCAGAGAAGTGATTCTGAGTATAGAAAGTTCGTGTGACGATAGTTCAATCGCGATTACAGAAATTGCAACCAAAAAACTCATCTACCATAAAAAGATTTCCCAAGAACTCGAACACTCTCAATATGGCGGTGTTGTTCCTGAGCTTGCAAGCCGTCTTCATGCCGTTGCACTTCCTGCTATTTTGAGTGAATGTGAGCCGTGGTTTGGAGCGCTAAAAGCCATTGCGGTAACCAATGAGCCGGGATTAGGGGTGACGCTGATTGAGGGGGTTGTGATGGCAAAAGCCCTCTCTATTGCTCTTAATATCCCTATTTTACCGATTAATCATCTCAAAGGGCATATTTACTCCCTCTTTATCGAAAAAGAGTCCCAATTACCCCTCACGGTACTGTTAGTTTCAGGGGGACATACGCAACTTATCGAGGTAAACTCTTACTCCCATATGGAGACAGTTGCCACCACAATGGATGACAGTTACGGTGAAAGCTTCGATAAAGTGGCCAAAATGATGAAGCTTGGCTATCCGGGAGGTCCATTGATTGAGCAGTTGGCTCACAGCAGTGACGCATCACGCTTTGCGTTTACTGTTCCTCTCTCGCAATCACCGTTGATAGCCTTTAGTTATTCGGGGCTTAAAAATCAAGTTCGTTTGGCGGTTGAATCTGCGTCAGCTGAGGCATATCCAGACATAGCAGCCGCCTTCCAAAAAACCGCCACGGATCATTTGATTCAAAAGCTCAAAAAATATTTTAAGACCAATCCTCCGATACGTTTTGCTATCGTGGGCGGAGCAAGTGCCAATCTTTATTTGCGCTCACAAGTTGAACAGATGCTCACTGTGTATCAAGCACCGTTATTGTTGGCTCCATTAGAGTTCTGCTCGGATAATGCGGCAATGATAGGACGATGCGCACTGAAAGCATATTCCCTTAAGCTCTTTGTAAATCATACGGATGTAGCGATTAATCCCCGTTGCAAACTGTGATTTAGCTTAAACTAAAACATATATTTTAGAATTCAGAGGAAAATTGTCTGATTTTTGTACAATTCCTCACATAAATAAAAACAGGAGCCCAAAATGGCAACAACAAAATTCAAAGGTATAGACGTAGAACTTTTAGGAAACACAGTTAATGTTGGAGACAAAGCACCGGCAATTACCGTAGTAAACTCAGCAGGACTTGGTGACGTTACTGTAGGTGGCGCAACTGGTAAAAAACAACTTATCATCGTTGTTCCTTCATTGGATACAGGTGTATGTGCTACTGAAACTCGTAACTTCAATGCAAAAGCGGCAGGTTTGACTGATGTTACGGTAACTATCGTATCTCTTGACCTTCCATTCGCTGCTGGGCGTTTTTGCCAAGCTGAAGGTATTGATAACCTAACGGTATGTTCTGACTTCCGTAACAAAGAATTTGCAAATGCTTATGGCGTATTGCTTGGTGGTTCAGTTCTTGCAGGTGTAACATGTCGCGCAATTTTCGCTGTAAACGAAGAGGGTGTTGTTACCTATAAAGAGATCGTTCCTGAAATCACAGAAGAGCCTAATTACGATGCTGCTTTGGCTTCTGTAGCGTAATCATTTTTTACTTATAATTTTCGACTTTTATTTGTCATCCCCGACTTGATCGGGGATCCAGCTTTGCTTATATCTCTTCCCGTAACTATAAATACATACATATCTAAAATCAACTGTTTTGTCATTTTAAGATTAATTTTTTAATGCAGGGGATAGATCCCCGATCAAATCTGGGATGACGAGTCGGAGTTATTATTTACAAATAACACTAGCCCCTTGATCTGTTTTAGAAACGTTGCAAATATGAGGTCCATCAAGGGTAAGAATTACCCGTGCAAAATGACCGTGATTGGTTACTTTCGCTTTGGTGTAAGGACGTGCAGATAACTCTTTTTGATAGGATTCAAATACACCATTGTGTTTAAAATCTACGATAACACTGTCTGGATCGCTGAGGGTAAAGGAACGTATCATTGTCTCTTTGGCAATAAGGGACATTCGATTTCCAGAGCCGATAAATTGAATAAATCCGCTGTTGGCAGAGGAAGATTTTTTTTCAGCTACCGGTGAAGATGCTTGTCCGCTTGATTGTGAAAGGATGAGTGGTGTGCGCCAGTCAATACTTTGATCAATTTCAAGCTTGCGTGTTTCAACACTTCCATCAATATTTTGAAACGTAAAACTAACCTCTTTAAGAAGACGTGAATTGTTGGGAAAATTATAGGTCATAGAGGTAAGCGGTGGCTTGTTAGTGTTTTTTTCAGACGATACAGGAAGAGTTCCCCCCTCTGATAGAGAGAAAAAAGGATTTTCTCGTGAAAAGAGAGCTGTAATTAAAAGAGAGGAGAGGAAAAGTATTTTTTTCATGGTCGCTCACCTTCTTGTGTTGATTCAGAATCTGCATCCAACTCTTTTAGCTCAAAATATTGTTTTTGTAACGTGGCATTTTCACTCTTTAGATGCTCAATGTCTTCGCTGAGAAAGCTTTGATACTCTTCAAGATTGATTAAAACCAAAAGTGAATTATTTCCAAAAATAAGGATACTAAGATAGAATAAAATTGCTGCAACTAACCCAACTACAAGAAAAAACTTCCCAGTTGAGAGCCCAAAACGACGCTCGCTAAAACTCTGATGAGAAATGCTTGAATCGAGTATTTGGTCATGCTCTTGATAGTCCATTATTTAAATAAACTGCTCCCGAGGTATTCACCGTACATCACTTCATTTTCGATTTCGAGTAAACGGTTGTATTTAGCCGTACGTTCACCACGTGCCGTTGAGCCGGTTTTGATTTCTCCACAGTTAAGCGCAACCGCGAAATCAGCGATAAACGCATCTTCACTCTCTCCGGAACGGTGAGACATTACGCATTTGTAGCCATTACGCTGAGCCAAACGAACCGTCAGCATGGTTTCGGATACGGAACCGATTTGGTTGGGCTTGATGAGGATAGAGTTGGCAATCCCTTTTTCAATTCCCTCTGCCAAAATATTGGCATTGGTAACAAACAAATCGTCACCGACAAGCTGAATTTTTGAGCCTAGTTTTTCGGTAAGAATTTTCCATCCAGCCCAGTCATCTTCACTCAAACCGTCTTCAATGGAGACGATAGGGTATTTAGCGCATAAATCAACATAATAATCGACCAATTCAGCGGAAGTTACTGTTCTGTTCTCTGAATCAAGTTTATAACCGCCTTCGGTAACAAGCTCAGAAGCTGCAACATCAAGAGCAATTGCTATTTGAGATCCTGCTTTGTAGCCTGCTTTTTCGATCGCTTCCATTATGATTTGAATAGGCTCTTCATTGGAACTCAAATCTGGAGCAAAACCACCTTCATCACCTAAGGCTGTATTGTGCTTTTTGGCTTTTAAAATACCTTTTAGGTTGTGATAGACTTCAGCAGAAGCGCGTAAGCCTTCACTAAAATCGTCAAAACCAATCGGCATAATCATATATTCTTGAAAATCAACGCTGTTGTCTGCATGGCTTCCGCCGTTGATGATGTTGAGCATTGGTACGGGGATAACCATCGCATTCGCACCACCGAGATAACGGTAAAGGGGAATGTTTAAGCTTTTAGCTGCTGCACGCGCCACTGCCATAGAAACACCTAAAACGGCATTGGCACCAAGATTACCGTAATTTTCCGTTCCATCAAGTTCTTTCATGACTGCATCTACCATTGCTTGATTGTACGGGCTAAGTCCCATGATTGCATCAGCAATATCACTGTTTACGTGCTCAACCGCTTTGAGAACTCCCTTGCCCATATAACGATTGTCGCCATCGCGTAATTCCAATGCTTCACGCTTCCCTGTACTCGCACCGCTTGGGACAATTGCACTTTCACGTGTTCCATCACTCAACTGAACGGTTGCCTTTACGGTTGGATTCCCACGGGAATCCATTACTTCAATCGCACTTACTTCATCAATAAAAATCATTCATCCACCTCATTCATTTCAGATTCGCCCATAATCATGATGTTATTAACACCCATAGCGGCTTTAATTTTTTCTTCTATCTTTTTTGCCAACTCCGGTTCATCTTTGAACTTTTGCTTGACATTTTCACGACCTTGCCCGAGTTTCGTATCTTCAAAGCTGAACCATGCGCCACTTTTGTCAATTATATCAAGCTTGACGCCGTAATCGACAAGTTCGCCTTCTTTGGAAATCCCCTCACCAAACATAATGTCAAATTCTGCTTGACGAAACGGCGGAGCCACTTTGTTTTTAATAACTTTGGCTTTAACGCGGTTTCCGATTTGGCTTTCACCTTGTTTCAAGGTTGCAATTTTACGAATATCAATACGAACGGATGCGTAAAACTTTAGGGCATTTCCCCCTGTGGTTGTCTCAGGTGAGCCGTATCCCATAGTCCCGATTTTCATTCGGATTTGGTTGATAAAGATAATCGTACAGTTCATTTTGTGCAAAACACCCGTAAGCTTGCGTAATGCTTTAGACATTAGACGAGCTTGAACGCCTACTTGCTGATCGCCCATCTCCCCTTCGATTTCCACTTTTGGAGTGAGTGCTGCAACAGAGTCGATAACGATCAAATCCACCGCACCGCTTCGAGCGATGGTCTCAACGATGTCGAGAGCTTGTTCACCATAATCGGGTTGAGAAACAAGAAGATTTTCAACGTCTACTCCGAGGTTTTTAGCGTATCCAACGTCCAACGCGTGTTCTGCATCGATAAAGGCACAAATAGACCCTTTTCTTTGAGCTTCTGCGATAATATGAAGCGTTAGCGTTGTTTTCCCCGAACTCTCAGGTCCGTAAATCTCAACCACGCGCCCCTCAGGTACTCCACCAATTCCCAACGCCAAGTCAAGCCCAAGCGAACCGGTACTAATTGAACCAATCGGCTCGATTACCTTGTCTCCCAGACGCATAAGCGTCCCTTTACCGAATGTTTTGTCGATTTGTTTCATAGCCAATTCGAGCGATTTGAGTTTGTTTGGATCTATCATTGTCGTGTTCTCCTAAAAGATAAAATATAAAGTTAGACAATAATATGACAAATTGAAATTATTTATTAAAAATATGACAAATTGCAATACAATATATTCATTCGAATATTTATAGAGATATTTTAGCGTTATTTCGTTAAAATTTACATAGATTTGTAAAACTAGAGGTGTTTTTTGTGAAAAAAATGGTAATTGCTCACTCTCCTGATGCGGATGATATTTTTATGTATTACGCCATTAAGTTTGGGTGGGTAGATCGTACCAATACTGTTTTTGAAAATATTGCTTTGGATATCGAAACACTCAATGTGGAAGCACTCAAAGGGACATACGACATCAGCGCCATCAGCTTTGGTTTGTATCCCCATATTGCCGACGAATATGCTCTTCTTCGTACGGCGGTGAGTTTTGGAAGCGGGTATGGTCCCAAGCTTATTCGCAAACGTGATACCGTACTAAAACGTAAATTCAAAGTGGCATTAAGTGGAAAATACACCACCAACGCGCTTCTTTTTCGGGTTGCGTATCCTGAGGCAAAAATTGTTTACATGAATTTTCTCGACATTGAACAAGCAGTTTTGGATGGGACAGTAGACGCAGGGGTGCTGATTCATGAAAGTATCTTGGGCTATGATGATTCGTTGGTTGTCGAGAGAGAACTGTGGGATATATGGTGTGAACTAAGCGGTGGAAATCTTCCTCTCCCTTTGGGCGGAATGGCGATTCGACGTTCACTGCCTCTGACAACAGCGATTTCATACGAAAATCTTCTCACCAAAGCGGTACAAGTAGCACGAGATCACAAAGAACTCCTTTCAAAAATGCTTATTGAGCGTTCGTTGGTCCGTATTGATGCCCAGACATTGGAAAAATATTTGGAGCTGTATGCGAATGATGAGTCGATAAGTCTCAGCGATATACAATTTGAAGCGATTAATAAGCTTTTTGAAATCGGGTATGAACACAACTTTTTTGATCAAAAAATGGATGCGCGAGATTTTTGTATTCCGCAAGAATACACCTCGTTGAGGAATAACTAACATGATGCAAGAAGAGCTGATTGGTTTGGGGATTGAGACTTTTAAAATCGCACTGATTTTATCATTGCCTGCATTGCTTGTGGGGATGTTCTTGGGTCTTGCGGTGAGTATTTTTCAAGCCACAACGCAAATTAATGAGATGACGCTGAGTTTTATCCCCAAAATTATTGGTATTGTTATCGTTATTATCCTCACTATGCCGTGGATGATGAACGAGATGCAAGATTTCACGATTCGGATGTTTAATATGATTCCGACGTTTATGCAATGAATTCCAAAACCATCGATTTTTCAAAATTCAGTGCCATTCGTATTGGTCCGATTGTCGATGTGACCCTTATCGAGGATGACGTTGTTCCGCAGGGGTGTGTTATTGTGGGTTCTGCCAATAATCTTCTCGTCTCTCCCACTCCACCGCCATTGATGATTCTCTCAAAACAGTACGATTTTATCCGTATCGAGGGTAATCGTCTGATTATCGGTGCAGCGACTCCGGGGGGGCGTATTGTGTCATTTTGTAAAAAAAATGATATTGCCCATTTCGAATATCTCTCTAAACTTCCCGGAACCCTCGGTGGAATGCTCAAGATGAACGCAGGGCTCAAAGAGTATGAAATTTTTAACCATTTGATTGCGATTCGTACCCAAAGCGGATGGAAACAAAAAAATGAAATAGAGTACGGCTATCGAAAAACATCCATCAATGACGTTGTTTTTGAGGCGGCATTTGAGCTTGAGTCGGGATTTTCACATGAGCACTTGAAGATGTTTGCCCAAATGCGATCCAATCAACCCAAGGAAGCCAGTGCGGGGAGTTGTTTTAAAAATCCGCCGAATGATTATGCGGGACGGCTCATTGAGGCGGTAGGATTGAAGGGGAAGCGTGTGGGGGAAATGAGCTTTAGTGATGTTCATGCGAATTTTCTCGTCAATTATGGCGGAGGCACTTATGAAGATGCTCTTTATTTGATACGCGAGGCACAAAAAAAAGTGCTTGAAGCGTTTAAAATTGAGCTTCAATGCGAAGTTATTATCTTAAGTGATACGAATATGACGAAATAAGTATATTTTTTATTGACTTAAGCCGTCAACATAAGTTATCATGACGATTAAATTCAGTGTATAAAGGAATTTAACCGCAATGATTGTAAGTTATATTCGTCCTGATAAAGATTTCGAGAATGTTTACGAGCAATTAAAATTGATCAATGCCTATAGTGATCAAATGAAACTTCCTATTGATAGGGAGATGATTGACCAGCTTTCACAAAATAAGCGCCTAAGTGAGCGCAATAATGTGGTTGAGCTGTTTCGTTCCTTAAAAGCAGATACATTGCTGATATACGATGCCTGGGTGCTTAGTACAAATATCGAAGATATCATACAAATGACAAGTTGCCTTCTTAAGAACGGAAATACGATTCATTGTGTAAAACAGGGGATTACAATCAATGCCCAGAGTGATATAATGGTTGTTTTAGGACTTATTGACCAGCTCCGTCAAATGGTGCAAAATGATGACAAAAAAGGGATTGGGCGCCCGCGCGGGTCTAAATCAGTATCAAAATTTGATTTAAAATTGGAGCAGATCGTTTCCCTGCTGAAGCAAAACAATAGTGTTAGTGAAATAGCACGTCAAATGAAAGTGAGCCGTAGTTCATTAAAGGATTATGTAGAATCACGAGAATTAAAAGCCTTGGTTCAGGGAGTTGTTCTCTCAAGCAACGGTTCAGATACACGAGCAATAATGATCGAAACCATCCAATGCCCAAGCATTGAAGCAATTAAAAAGGAGAGTGAATGAGTGCAGAAGAGGTATCCCTCACAGGGAAAGCTTATTTGAGTAAGTGGGTTCCATGGAGAGTTAAACGCTATTGGTTTTATGGAGTTATGACCATTTTATCGCTGATTATACCTTGGATACGCATTGAGGGGAACCATCTCTTTTTACTGAGCTTTGATAAATTAAAACTTCATTTGATGTTTGTTCAGTTTGATATGCAAGAGTTTTATTTGTTACCTTTTTTATTGATGCTTTTGTTTATTGGTATTTTTGGTATCACTGTTTTGGGTGGCCGTGTTTTTTGCGGATGGATATGTCCTCAGACAATTTTTAGGGTTATTTACCGTGATTTGCTTGAGACAAAACTCCTTGGGCTTCGTAAGCGGATTAAAAACAAACAACAAGAGCCCGATTATTCAAAAACAGAGAATAAAATCAAGCGTGTAGTCGCATTATTGATTTGGACGGGATTGTCGTTTATTGCAGCTGCGGATTTGATGTGGTATTTTGTACCTCCTGAGGACTTTTTGGCGTACATTCAAAATCCTAATGAGCATCTGGTTCTTGTTGGTACCGTTATTGGTATTGTTGCCTTTTTGGTCTATGACATAATTTTCTTACAAGAGAATTATTGTATTTATGTGTGTCCGTACTCTCGTATACAGTCTGTTTTGTATGATGATGATACTATTATGGCGATTTATAACCCAAATCGCGGTGGAGAGATATACAACGAGCACAAAGAAAAGATGTTTACGAAACAAAAAGATTTGCTGAGCGTGAACACCAATGCCGAGTGTACTACGTGTGAGAGTTGTGTAACGGTGTGCCCGACGCATATCGACATTCGTAAAGGGCTTCAGCTGGAGTGTATCAACTGTTTGGAGTGTGTGGATGCGTGTACGAGTGTTATGGGAGCTCTTGGAAAGCCAAGTCTAGTAGAGTGGTCGAGTGAAAAAGAGACGCTGTTTATGAAGGGGAAAACACACTATTTACGCCCTAAGATTATTGGATACATAGCAATATTGATTGGTACAGCGGTTATTATGGTGATGATGGGAAGTGAAAAAGAGAATATGCTTCTTAATATTAACAAAGAGAATCGTCTCTATTCTATCAATCATACGGATGAAGGAAAAATACGTATTGATAATGCGTATACGTTCTTATTGCAAAACACCCTTAATGAGGATCATAACTATTATTTCGATGTCATTACACCCAAAGGGATGGAAGGGAAGATTAAAATAGGGACACCTACTGCGCCGTTTAAAGTGAAGCCGGGTATTGTCAAGAAAAAAGTGATTGTTCTGTATGCGGATGAAATGCTTGTCAAAGACGCGCGTAAAGATACGGTTATCCCCATTACGATTAAAGCGTATGCGATGGATGATAAAGTTAAAGTCATGGTTGTACGTCAGTCAACGTTTACGTTTCCGCGAGCAGATTTGGTGAAATAATTTTTTTTCCGTCATCCCCAGACTTGATCCGGGGATCCATCTCTATAAATAGACGGCTGGATTCCCGTCTTCACGGGAATGACGAGAAGTATCTTCAGACTATTTTTCTTCCGCTTCTTCTTTTCCAAATGTTTTTTCCAAACCGCTTATAAGTTCTTGTTTTTGGGTATCCGTGAGTTTGGCTTCGGGATGAGTCGGGAGATAAAACCATGGCGGCATCTCCCCCTCACGTACTTCTTTAGCGGCATCTTTACCTTCATTCTTTTTCTGAGCACCCCATGCTGAGACGTTGAAGTGTTCACGCCCTTCATCTATATCGCGCTGAAGCAGCCATGAGATGGGAGCGACATCGCTGTACCATGGATAGAGTGTTTGATGGGAGTGACAGTTGGCACAGGCATTATTGAAGAGTTCTTTCGTACGAGGCGAATCCCATTGAGGTTCGCTGATAATGGGAGGGTTAGTATGATTTTTGCCGTAGGGGACAAACTGTATGGCTACAGCTACCACCACTACGCCTACGAGAAGCTTTCCTATCATGAGTACATCCTTTTAAACTGGAGTTTATAGGATGATTATACCAGTATTGCTTCTTTAACACCAGTTTCGAGATGTCCGATGACATACCCGTCGGTTGCGCGTAAAACATCGTCTACATTTTGGGATTTAACAACCAAAATCATACCGACACCCATATTGAAGGCACGGAACATTTCACTACGTTCGACGTGCTGACCGATGAGTTCAAAAATCGGCAATACACGAATCGAAGATTCAGTGATAACGGCGCGCATCCCCTCTGGAAGAACTCGTGGAAGATTCTCGACGATTCCGCCACCCGTGATGTGAGCGAGGGCTTGAATTTTACTTTTTAGTTCTTTGAACGTTTTGACATAAATACGTGTTGGAGTCAAAAGAGTATCAATAAGCGGTTTTCCCTCGAACTCATCCTCAAATTTCATCCCCATTTTTTCAAACAACACTTTGCGTGCCAATGAAAAACCGTTGGAGTGAAGTCCTGAGCTTGGAAGTGCGATCAAAACATCTCCTGCATTTACGTGAGATGTTCGGTCAAGTTCGCTTTTTTCTCCGACACCTACGGCAAATCCTGCGAGGTCATAATCATCACTGTGGTACATTCCAGGCATTTCTGCTGTTTCACCACCGATGAGGGCACATTCAGCTTGAATACAACCCTCTGCAATCCCTGCTACAACAGCGGTGGCTGCTTTAACATCGAGCTTGCCCGTCGCATAATAATCGAGGAAAAACGAAGGAGTTCCGAAGTTACAGATGAGGTCATTGACGCACATAGCGACCAAATCGATTCCCACTGTGCTGTGAATACCTGAATCAATAGCCAGTTTGAGTTTGGTTCCAACCCCATCGGTTGCAGCAAGCATAACGGGTTCACGGTATCCGGCAGGGAGTTCAAACGCCCCCGCAAATGAGCCGATTCCACCCAGTACACCGGGAATTCTGGTCGATTTGACAAGAGGTTTGATATTTTCGACGAAACTGTTACCTGCGTCAATATCGACACCGGCATCTTTGTAACTGATTTGGCTCATTGAGATTCCCCACCTATTTTAATGGAGAAATTATAACAAAGAGGACGTTAGTCTAAGTTTATTTTTTTTAGTAATCTATTTCAATGCGGTTTAATCTGTACGTGTTACAATCGCTTTGAAAATTAACAAAGAAGAGTTTTATCCTATGAAAATATTTGTGTATCCTGAAATGATGGTCCATGTGGGCTTGTGTACTCATAAATTACCGACGCAGGTGTTGCTCGCAAGTGATAACACAGAGATGTTGAGGGGCGAGCTTTCCCGTTACCGTGAGTCTGCTGTGACGAGCGTTGGCAGCACAAATCTCCTTGAGTCGTTTCGCAATGCGGAAGATAAAAGTGCTGATGTTATTTTATTGGACGGCGTAACCGACGACAGTGCAGTTATTGCTCATATCAACCGTGTATTAAAAGAGGATGGCTTGGTCGTACTGCAACATCCTTCTCTGGACGAGGTGGGAGCAAATACGAGTTTAATGCAAATTTTGGGAAATTATTTCAAAATTATCATGCCGTATCATCTCGAAAATGGGACAACATTGTTGTTGTGTTCCAAAGAGTACCATCCGACAGCGGATATAATCTTGCAGCGCAGTGATTTGCTTGAAGGGCATAGCTATTACAACTGTGATATTCACGTTGCCTCTTTTGCAATGCCGCAATACATTCGTAAAAACTACCTTGGCATCATTCGCAACTAATGGCGTATAAGTACGCTATTGCATTGACAGGGGGAATTGCAACAGGTAAAAGCACTGTTGCATCATTATTGGGACTAAACGGGTTACGCATTATCGATGCAGATACCATTTCTCATCAGATATTGGATGCTAATAGTGCTTGGATCGCCGAGCATTTTGGTGCGCAGTACGTTAAGGGCAATAAAGTCAATCGTCCAGAATTAGGTAAAATGATTTTTGCGGATGTGGAAGCCAAAAAAAAGCTCGAAGCCTTTTTACACCCGAAAATTCGCTCTGCTATCGAAGAGGCAAGTGAAAAACAAGACCTCCTAAAATATCCCTACCTTATCGACATCCCCCTCTTTTTTGAAACATCGTCGTATCCGATTAAAAATTCAGTAGTTGTTTACACGCCTAAAGAACTCCAATTAGCACGCTTTATGAAGCGTAATGGCTTTACGCAAGAGGAGTCACTTCGCCGTATCGAGACCCAAATGGACATCGAAGAAAAGCGCTCTCGTGCAACATGGGTAATCGATAATTCTCACAATCTTAAGCATCTTCAAGCTCAATGTGAACAGTTTGTTGAAGCAATTAAAGAACTCTACCCCGCCCCTAAGGTATAATTTCCACATCGTCATACCCAGAGGGCACAAGTACCTCTTCGAGGTTCCCGCGAAGGCGGGAATCCAGCTAAAAGGATTTTCCATGCTCCAAATCGCCAAATACTGTGCCAGCGGTAATGATTTTGTCATTTTTCACACCCTTAACGGGGCAGATCGTTCTGGACTTGCGAGAACACTTTGTGACCGTCAAAATGGAATCGGTGCAGATGGATTGATCGTCTTACTTCCTCATGAAACGTATGATTTTGAATGGGAATTTTACAATGCCGATGGTTCTACTGCCTCGATGTGTGGTAATGGAAGTCGTGCGTGCGCTCATTATGCTCACCGTTTTGGTTTGGCAGAATCCAGTATGGAATTTTTAACGGGTGCAGGGGTGATAAAAGCGAGCGTCGAGGGTGATATGGTTCAAAGTGATTTAACGCCCCCTTTTGTCATTAATGATGAGATTGTTGAATATGAGATGCGATGGTGGCTTATTGATACGGGTGTTCCTCATCTCGTCACTTTTGATGCGGATATGGGAAATTTTGACATCGAAATGGCGCGCACCCTTCGCCATAAATACAATGCCAACGTTAACATTGCCCATATCGAGAGCAATGGGGCGATTCATGTGCGTACCTATGAGCGTGGAGTTGAAGATGAAACATTGGCGTGCGGAACAGGAATGGCTGCATGTTTTTATCGTGCTTCGATTGAAGATTCGGTTGCAGATAACGCTCGTGTCTATCCCAAAAGCGGCGAAACGCTTTATTTAGGACTAGATGAAGGGACGATTACTTTTAAAGGTGAAGTGAAAGGGGTGTTTGAAACCATCTGGAGATAGTTCGTCATTCCCGCGAAGGCGGGAATCCAGCTTTTTCTTTTTATGATGGATCCCCGGGTCAAGCCCAAGGATGACGGGAAGTAGAAAGATTATAACCCGTTCCGTTCCATAAGCTTAGATTGCATATCAGCAATCAGAGGCTCGATAATATCATCCATCAATCCCCCTTGCATAATCTCTTCAAGTCGGTAAAGAGTCAAAGTGATTCGGTGATCAGAGATGCGATTTTGAGGGTAATTGTAGGTGCGGATACGTCCACTTCGGTCACCCGTTCCCACTTGATCTTTACGCTCATTCATCTCTTTTTCTTTTACCTCGTGCATTTGCATATCATAAATACGGGCTTTTAGAATTTGCATCGCTTTGTCTTTATTTTTGTGCTGTGATTTTTGATCTTGGTTGTTGACAACGATACCCGTAGGAATGTGGGTGATACGTACGGCTGAGTCTGTTGTATTGACGCTTTGCCCACCACATCCTGATGAACGCATAACGTCAATCTTAAGATCATTTTCATTGATAATAACTTCCACATCGTCCACTTCCGGCATGACGGCTACGGTAATGGCTGATGTGTGAACACGCCCTTGAGACTCAGTGGCCGGAACACGCTGAACACGATGAACCCCTGCTTCATGTTTGAGGCGTGAATAGACCTGATCCCCTTTGATAAGGGCAATCACTTCTTTGAATCCGCCTGCATCCGATGGGCTGGTGCTCATAAGCTCAATTTTCCATCCGCGAACATCCGCATAACGTACGTAGGCATTAAACAAATCACCAACAAAAATTGCCGCTTCATCTCCGCCCGTTCCTGCGCGCAATTCAATAAAGATATTACGCTTGTCGTTAGGGTCTGTCGGAATGAGAAGTTTTTTGATCTCTTCTTCGAGCTCACCCACTTGAGGTTCTAATATTTTGAGCTCCTCTTTCGCAAGTTCACCCAGTTCTGCATCAAAAGCGAGAGCTTTATTCTCTTCAATCTCTTCCAATACTTTTTTATATTCCGTTGCTTTGGTAAAAATGGCTGAAATAGAGGATTGCTCTTTGGATAAATCGGTCATACGCTTGATGTCGTTTCCGATGTCAGGTGAGCTAAGTAGTGTTGTGAGTTCGTTGTAGCGGTTAATAAAAGGGGTGAGTTTATCGGATAACATAAGTGATTCCTAAAAAGAGGAGTTAAAAGAGGAAGTATTTTATTAGTATCTCGTCATCCTCGTGCTTGACACGGGGATCCATCTTTAAAGAAAGAGCTGGATTCCCAATCGAGTTGGGAATGACAAAACGTTACGCTGCGATTTTGTTAACAGCGAGGTGAAGACGACTTACTTTACGTGCAGCAGTTTCTTTTTTCAAGACACCTTTGCTAACATATTTGTGTAAGTTTGCATTTGCAATCACGAGTGCTGCTTGTGCTTCTTCTTTGTTCCCTGCGTCAACTGCAGTACGAACGGCCTTAACGATGTTTTTTACACGTGTGCGGTAGAATCGGTTACGCTCAGTGCGCTTTTCCGTCTGACGGATACGTTTCAATGCTGACTTATGGTTTGCCATGGCATTTATCCTTGTCGAATTTTTTTTAGGGTAGAATACTACCTTAAAGATAATTAAAATTAAGTTAAATTTTATACACTAGGGAGAAATTACTATGAAATTGTTTGGAACTGATGGTGTACGCGGGGAAGCGGGGTCGTTTTTAACGGCAGAATTGGCGATGCGTGTAGCGATGGCGGCAGGGATTTATTTTAGTGCCCATGCTCGAACCAAAAAGATTTTGCTTGGTAAAGATACCCGTAAAAGTGGTTATATGATTGAAAATGCAATCGTAAGCGGTTTGACGGCAGTGGGATACGATGTAATAGAAATCGGTCCGATGCCAACTCCGGCGATTGCATTTTTGACATTGAATATGCGATGCGATGCGGGAATTATGATTTCGGCGAGCCACAATCCGTTTGAAGATAACGGGATTAAATTTTTCGATGCCCAAGGAAATAAGCTCTCCGAAGAGATTGAAGCTCAAATCGAGGCGATAGCTCAGGATACAGCCCGTCTCGAAGAGGGGCAGGTGACAGGACGGCAAATCGGTGCGGCAAAACGGATTGATGACGTTATTGGTCGTTATATTGTTCAGCTCAAAAACTCTTTTAGTCGCGAGTTAACATTGCAAGGGTTGCGTATTGTCTTGGATACGGCGAATGGCGCTGGGTATAAAGTGGGACCGACGGTGCTCGAAGAGTTGGGTGCCGAAGTAATCGTATTGCATGATAAACCAAACGGGATTAATATCAATGAGGGATGCGGTGCCATGCATACCAAAGATCTGCGTGAAGCGGTGAAGCAATACCGTGCCGATATTGGGCTTGCTCTCGATGGAGATGCAGACCGTCTTATCGTTGTCGATGAAAAAGGGGATGAAGTTGACGGTGATCAGATCCTCGGAGCATTGGGGCTGTTTTTACACAAAAATGGCAAGCTTAACGGGGGTGGGATTGTTGCGACTGTTATGAGCAATCAAGCGCTTGAAGATGCAATGAACTCAGCAGGATTGAAATTATTCCGATCCAATGTAGGTGATAAGTACGTGTTGGAAGTGATGCGTGAAAAGGGTATTAACTTCGGTGGAGAGCAAAGCGGTCATATTATCTTGCACGATTATGCTAAAACGGGGGATGGATTGATGAGTGCGCTCCAAATCTTGTCATTACTTCTCACGACAGGGCAAAAAGCGAGTAAAGTACTCCGTCCGTTTAAACTTTATCCTCAAAAATTGGTCAATATAAAAGTAAAAGTCAAAAAACCGCTTGATCAGATTGAGGGGCTAAGTGAAGAGCTTGCAAGGATTGAACGTGAACATATGCGTCATCTGATTCGCTATTCGGGTACAGAAAACAAACTCCGTCTCCTTTTGGAAGGCAAAGATGCCAAGGTCATGGAAAAAGAGATGGCGCGATTGGTAGAGTTTTTTGAAAAGGCACTGAATGGTTAAATCGTTTGTTCTTTTAGTATTGGTGGCAATTGGAGTCTTTGTTGCCGACCAATCGCTTAAAACAATTTTTGTCGAGGGTTTTCGCCAGTATACACAGTGTATTGATTTGATTTTGGTTTTTAACAAAGGGGTGGCCTTTTCGATGTTTGCCTTTTTGGCAGAGTCGCTAAAATGGATACAGCTTGCTCTTTTAGCAGGGGTTGTGGGGTATACGCTTTGGTTAAAGCAAAAATGCTACCTCATTCCGGTTGGGATAATGGTGGGTGCAGGGCTTTCAAATGTCATTGACCGTTTTGTCTATGGTGGGGTGGTTGATTATGTCTATTGGCATTGCGGATTTAATTTTGCTGTCTTTAATATGGCGGACGTGATGATCGATATTGCCGTGTTGTGGTTGTTTATTTTAAATTTTAAACCAAAGATGTGTAAGAGTTAAGTCGTATTTAACTTCTTATTCATTATACTTTCGACCTTAATTGTTACATGGTCTCATAGCTCAGTTGGTAGAGCACTACCTCGACAAGGTAGGGGTCACTGGTTCGAGTCCAGTTGGGACCACCATCTCTTCTTAAATTTTCCCCTAAAAACTCTCCTTTAAACTCAAACCAATCAACAAAATCGTATAATTCGCCTTATTTTTCTTATGAACTGGAAACTTTTACAATGGATGTTATTGCAATTAAGCATAATGATCAAATAGTTGATTTACAAACAGCACTCTCCCTTGGGATTACCGGTACCGAAATAGAGCTGGATAACTCTGCGGATGCACTTGAAGTACTTCGCCACTCGTGCGCCCACTTGATGGCGCAAGCGATTAAAGCGCTTTATACGGACGCTAAATTCTTTGTCGGGCCTGTCGTTAAAGAGGGTTTTTATTACGATTTCAAAGTCAATGAAACCATCAGCGAAGAAGATTTGAAAACAATCGAGAAAAAAATGCTCGACATCGCAAAGTCCAAAGCAGTCATCGAGCGTTATGAAATCACCAAAGATGAAGCACGTGTAAAATTTGCCAACGATCCTTTGAAGCAAATGGTTATGAATCGTATCCCTGATGATGTGATTTCTATCTACAAGCAAGGTGAATTTGAAGATCTTTGCCGTGGACCTCATTTGCCCAATGTCGGGATGATACGTTATTTCAAGCTCACCAAAATTTCAGGTGCCTATCTCGGTGGCGACAGCAAAAACGAGATGTTGACACGCATCTACGGTATTGCATTTGCCGATAAAGAATCCCTCAAAGCGTATTTAGAGCAAGTGGCAGAAGCGGAAAAACGTGACCACCGTAAAATCGGCGCAGAGATGAAGCTTTTCACATTTCGTGAAGAAGTAGGGGCAGGTTTCCCGATTTGGCTTCCGGCAGGTGCTCGTATGCGTTCACGTTTGGAGCAACTTCTTTTCAAAGCACACCGAAAGCGTGGCTATGAGCCGGTTCGTGGACCTGAAATGCTCCGCTCTGATCTATGGAAAGTGAGCGGTCACTACCAAAACTATGGCGAAAATATGTATTTTACCAACATCGATGAAATCGAGTTTGGGGTGAAGCCTATGAACTGTGTCGGGCATATCAAAGTATATGAGCACGATTTGCGTTCATACCGTGATTTGCCGCTTAAATATTTTGAGTACGGGATTGTTCACCGTCATGAAATGACGGGAGCATTGCACGGGCTTTTCCGTGTTCGTGAATTTACCCAAGATGATGCTCATATCTTTTGTACTGCCGACCAGATTGAAGAACAGATTATCGAAGTCGTTGATTTCGTTGATAAAATCATGAGCACTTTTGAGTTTAACTATAAAATGATGATTTCCACCAAGCCTGAAAAAGCGGTTGGGGATGATGCGGTATGGGAAATTTCAACGAATGCACTTAAAAATGCAATGGATAAAAATAACCTTGCGTATGAAATCGACGAAGGGGGCGGAGCATTTTACGGTCCTAAAATCGATATTAAAATTACCGATGCCATCGGGCGTGAATGGCAGTGCGGAACAATACAGCTTGATTTCAATCTTCCAGAGCGTTTTGAGCTCGAATATAACGGCGAAGAGAACGCAAAAATCCAACCTGTAATGATTCACCGTGCCATTTTAGGTTCTTTTGAGCGTTTTATTGGTATATTGACGGAGCATTACGCTGGGGAATTCCCAATGTTTATCGCTCCGACGCAAGTTGCGATCGTTCCGATTGCGGAAACTCACGTTGCGTATGCGCGTGAATTGGGCAATAAGCTGATTGATATGGGTGCGGATTACGAGATTTTCGATAAAAATGACAGTCTCAATAAACGTATTCGAACGGCGGAAAAAGGGCGTGTTCCTATGATTATCGTTTTAGGCGATGAAGAAGTGGGCTCTAAGAGTGTTGCGGTTCGTGACAGACGTTCACGAGAACAGTACAATTTAAGTGAAGAGCAATTCTTGAACTTAATAAAAGAAAAAATTAATGAGGTGCATTTTTGATTAAAAAACAAGACCGAGTCCAAATGAATGAGGAAATCCGAGTTCCTGAGGTACGTTGTGTAGTAGATGGTGGTGAAGCACTAGGGGTTGTAACGATTCAAGAGGCGATGGCTAAAGCTAACGAACTGGGGCTTGACCTTGTGTTGATCTCTCCGGATGCAAAACCTCCGGTTGCGAAGATTATGGACTACGGTAAGTTTCATTATCAAGAAGAAAAAAAGAAAAAAGAAGCACGTAAAAAGCAAACCAAAGTGGAAGTTAAAGAGATTAAACTTTCGGTTAAAATTGCAGAAAACGATGTGAGTTACAAAGTGAAGCATGCACGTGAATTCCTAGAAGAGGGCAAGCATGTCCATTTCCGTGTATTCTTACGCGGACGTGAGATGGCGCATCCAGAAGCTGCTGTTGCTGTTTTAAATCGTGTTTGGCCTATGGTTGAAGACATTGGATTGATGTACAAAACCCCTGCTATGGAAGGGCGTTATTGTAATATGATGGTTCATCCGAAAAAAGACGATAAAAAGTAATTTTACTCTCTCTTCTTTTTAATATATTCTTCATGTATTCGTCATTCCCGCGAAGGCGGGAATCCAGCTGATTTTTCAAGATGGATCCCCGGGTCAAGCCCGAGGATGACGAGAAAATAAAACATCAATAAAAGCTTTTTTGTGGTATAATCCGCGTCTCGTTTAGAGAATTTTTGCAAAAGGATCAAGTCGATGCCAAAAATGAAATCAGTCAAAGGGGCGGTAAAACGCTTCAAAGTGAAGAAAAACGGCACTCTCAAACGTGGGACAGCATTTCGCAGTCACATTTTGACCAAACAAGATGCAGGGACTCGTCGTGGGCAGAAAACACCTAAAATTGTTGCTGCTGTCGATGCGAAAAACATCAAAAAGATGATCGTACGCTAATTAGCCTCGATCATTTAATTCTCCAGTAAACACTGGGCAAGTCCGCCAAGCGGCACCTATTCATTAAAATTTTAAAATGAATCGGGTAAAGAAAGGAAAAATATGCCAAGAGTAAAAACAGGTGTTGTAAGACGCCGACGTCATAAGAAAGTCTTGAAACTTGCACGTGGTTTCTATAGCGGAAGACATAAGCACTTCCGTAAAGCGAAAGAGCAACTTGAACGTAGTATGTACTACGCGTTCCGCGATCGTAAACAGAAAAAACGTGAATTTCGTAAATTGTGGATTATTCGTATCAATGCGGCATGTCGCTTGAACGGTATGAGCTACTCAGTTTTCATGAACGGTCTTAAACGTGGTAACATCGAACTTGATCGCAAAATTCTAGCTGATATGGCAATGAACGATGCAGCAGCATTTACTGCTCTCACCGCTCTTTCTAAAGCAGCACTATAAAGATATTTCGTCATACCCGCGCAGGCGGGTATCCAGCTGGATTCCCGTTTTCACGGGAATGACGGTTACTTCTCAACTTTATACCCCTTTTTCTCCAAACACTCTTTACAGTCTATTGACATCGGTGTAGCCGTTGCTTTTGCAGCATCATCAAGATTGTAGTATCTGCATGCACTAAAATCCGCTTTTATACGCTCTTCGCTGTGACCTTCTGGGCAAATCATCCCATTGATACCAAGTTGTTTTTGTGCACATCCTGTAGTGCTAAGGGCGAGCAGGGAAAATAGGGTAATCGTCAGTAGTGTTTTTTTCATTGTTGTTCCTTTAATGAATTTTCGAATAAATATCGGTGTTCTTCGGGCAGTGTAGCATACACCATGTTTGCCAAATCTCGAATTTCCCATAATGCTGCTTTGTCGCTTCGTAAAGAGATGAAGTTTTGCAAACTGCGCGCATTAATTGTCCACGTGAGTTCGGTTTTGTAGCTCTCAGGGAGGCAGTATTTTGCACGGTCGTTGCTGATTCCCTCCACCAGTACGATTCGGAGGTTCTCAAGGGCACGAATACTCATCTCATCAACCATCTCAACGCCGGTCATGACGAGATATTTTTCGGCACGCTCTTTGTTGTCAATAGCAAATGGGGGTTCTTCTTTGAGCTCTTTGAGGGTGTAGCGTGTACTTTTGACGGATAAGCTTGCCATACGGTGGCGTGCAAGCTCTTGGAGGAGGGCACGGCTGATTCCTGCTACGTAGAAATTGTAGACGATGTGCTCTAGCGTCGAGGCATGTTTGAACTTATTCCCGACACGGTCTATTAGAGCACGGTCTACTTCACCGCCATTATCGCTTTTGTCGAAACTTTGCCAACAAGTACGAATGGCATCGGAACAGATAACAAGGGGAGTGTGGTGATGTAAGGTTACTTGCATGGTAAGAGTCTTTAGGAAGTATTTTAAGAGAGTATAGCAAAGAAGGGATTAAAAACGAAGCTTTCGTCATTCCCGCGAAGGCGGGAATCCAGCTTTATTGGGATGGATCCCCGGGTCAAGCCCGAGGACCTCGAAGAGGTTCTTGTGCCCTTTGGGTATGACGGAAGGATTTTACATAACAAAAACGTGAGGAACGATAAGAGGATATTTTTTCATTTTGCGGTAGATGTGTTTACGCACTACTTGGCGTAAATCATTTTCCAGCGCTTTTGGATTTTCGATAAGACCGTGTTTGAGGTTGATGAGGAAATGCTCTAACACATCTTCCATCTCCGCTGCAAATGCTTTATCGTTACGATCGGCAACAAGACCGAAGCTGGTGACAAGCGGTTTGGACAGTAAGCGTGAATCAGCGGCACTGACTTGTGCAACGAGAACCACCATCCCTTCACTTGCCATTTTTTGACGATCCATAACGATGTCATCTTCGATTTGATGATTGTTTTGGTTATCGATATAGGTTTTACCGGTTTTAACGGTTTTGGCTTTGCGCATCATTTTACTGCTGACTTCGATACTGTCACCATCGCTCATAAGCAAAATATTACGCTCAGGAACACCACAGCTAATGGCTGTGTCGCGGTGTTTCATGATGTGGTTATACTCACCGTGTACGGGGAGGAAATATTTAGGATTGGTGAGTCGAAGCATAAGTTTTTGCTCTTCCATGCTTCCGTGACCCGATACGTGAATATCGCGATCATTAGCTACTTTCGCCCCTGCACGTTGTAGGTAGTTGAGCATTCCTGAAATAGAACCCTCATTTCCTGGAATTGCACGGGCAGAGAGAACGATCAAATCGGTTGGTTTGATTTTGATATGGCGATGCTCACCGATAGACATTCGATAAAGAGCAGAACTCGGTTCTCCTTGGCTTCCGGTAGTGACGATGAGTACGTCTTTGTCGCTCATACGGTTGGCTTCTTCGGCATCGATAAAGATGTTTTTAGGGAGCTTGATATAATCGTACTGCATACACACTTCGAGATTTCGCTCCATTGATCTTCCGATAACACACACTTTACGGTTGTATTTCAAACCGTATTGGATTGCTTGGTAGACACGGTGGATGTTCGAGCTAAAGGTTGACATGATGATACGTCCCTCAGCCTTGGCAAAAATACGATCAAATCCGCTCGCTACCGTAAGCTCACTTGGAGTCCACTCTTTGTTGTATGAGTTGGTAGAGTCGCTTAGGAGACATAAAACCCCTTTTTCACCGTAGTGAGCGAGGCGATGGATGTCCGCTGTGTAGCCATCGATTGGGGTGAAGTCGATTTTAAAGTCACCTGTATGGATAATCGTTCCCGCTTTGGTTGTGATTGCCAACGAAGAGGAATCGATGATAGAGTGGGTCATGTGCATCCATTCGATTTCAAACTCATTACCGATTTTGTACACCTGGCGTTTTACGATAGGGTTAAAATAGCGACGGTATTCACGCATGTGGTGTTCGTCAAATTTGTTACCGATCATCGCAAGAGGAAGAGGCGTTCCGTAAATCGGAAATTGCATCTCTTTGAAAAAGTATGGTACGGCTCCGATGTGATCTTCGTGAGCGTGAGTGATGATAACCGCAACGATTTTTTTACGAATTTCGCGTAAGTAAGTAAAATCTGGAACCAAAATATCAACACCGTGCATATCTTCGCTTGGGAAACTCATTCCGATGTCGATGATGATGGCTTCGTGTTCCGTTTCGATAACGGTGATATTCCCCCCGATTTCACCCAATCCGCCCAGTGGAGTGATGCGCACTTTTTCATTATTCTCAAGATTGAGTTTAAAATGAGGGTTAAGACGGTTTTTGTGTGCTTCTTGGTTTTGAAGTACGAAATCACGTAAGTTAGTATCGATAGGGGTTGCCGGAGAACCGCGACGACCGCCACGACCACGATCGCGTGAGGGGCGATTTTCACTCTCAGGAGCTAGATTTGTTGCATTTCCACTCTCTTCAGTGCGAGGCGCTCTGTTGTCATCACGAGGAGGACGGTTGTCTGTGCGTGGTGGGCGATTGTCCGTGCGAGGAGGACGGTTGTCTTGACGCGGTGGGCGATTATCGGTACGAGGAGGACGGTTGTCTTGACGTGGTGGACGGTTTTCATCACGTGGACGTTCAGTCGTTTCACCCTCTACTCGGGGAGCATCATTGCGTGGGCGGAAAGGACGACGGTTATTGTTAGGGCGTCGTTCACGATTTTCATTTTGTGGTTGTGGGTCTGTTATTTCATCAGCCATGAGGGTATCCTTATAAGGTATAAAATTTTTATAGTATATAAATGCTTTTGCGCAGTTTTGAGCTCTTAAAGAGCTATTTTAAAAGGGCGTAAAGCCGGTGAAAGTCAGAGGTGTGCAGCTGATGAGGTCGGATGGAACGCTCTAACTCAAGCGTTGTAAACGCTTCAACCAAAGAGTCGCCATCATAGCATGCCGTGAGATTTTTGTGGAGGGTTTTGCGTGGCTGTGTAAAGGCAACACGTAAAAAGTCTTCAAACCCTTCATCGTTTCGATTCGCACGTTTTGAAATGAGCAGTACGGCAGAATCGACTTTTGGAGCAGGCTCGAATGCGGTTGGCGGTACGTGTAAGACGATTTCGACGTCTGCTACACTTTGCGCTATGACGCTGAGTGCTCCAAAAGCTCTCTCATTGGGTGAGGCGGAAAATTTCTCCGCCACTTCACGCTGTATCATGACAAGCAAGTTCTTGCACGCCGGATCGGCGAGGGCTTTGAGGATGATATTGGTCGCGATGTAGTAAGGCAGATTTGCCACTAAATCGTACGGTTCATCCAAAAGCTCACTCTTCCAATGCTCTAACACATCTCCACAATGGAGGGTTAAAGCTTCGGTAGCGATAGCATCGGCAAAATGGTGCTGTAAATGCTTGCACAAGTCGGTATCAACCTCAAAAGCAGTAACACTTTTGACATCAACTAAATAGTTAGTTAAATCACCTAATCCAGGTCCAATTTCCACAATACGGTGTTGGGTGTTGGGCATCGATTGGATGATTTGCGCTAAAACAGCTTGATCACGTAAAAAATTCTGACCAAATTTCTTTTTGGCGATAGCGGAACGATTTTGCATTGAGTCGATTATAGCAAATAAAGTGTTAATTACGCCTTTAGGCAAAAGATAAATTTTTCTTATCGTTACATTTGGTAATGGGGGGTTAAGTGACGCTGGATTATAATTGCGGTAATTATACAGGGGAGTTTTACGATGGAATATTTTGCAAAGCGGATTATCCCTTGTTTGGATGTGAAAGACGGTCGTGTCGTCAAGGGTGTTAATTTTGTCGGGCTCAAAGATGCCGGGGATCCTGTCGAAGTGGCGAAGCGCTACAACGATGAAGGTGCCGATGAGCTGACGTTTTTGGACATTACTGCATCGCACGAAGAGCGTGACACCATCGTCCATATCGTCGAGCAAGTGGCGCGAGAAGTTTTTATCCCCCTTACGGTCGGTGGCGGGATACGTGAACTCAATGATATTTATCGCCTTCTCAATGTTGGCTGTGACAAAGTGAGTATTAATTCTGCGGCAATTAAGCGTCCGGAGTTTATCGATGAGGGGGCGAAGCGATTTGGCTCTCAGTGTATTGTGGTCGCTATCGATGTAAAACGAACGGGTGAGCAGTGGAATGTCTATCTCAACGGCGGACGGGTTGATACGGGGATTAATGCCGTGGAATGGGCGAGAGAAGTGGTTAATCGCGGAGCGGGAGAGATTCTTCTCACCTCAATGGATGCCGATGGTACGAAAGCCGGATTTGATCTCTCTATCACGGAGCAAATCAGCCGTGCGGTGAATGTCCCAGTTATCGCCAGTGGCGGAGCGGGAACCATGGAGCACATCAAAGAGGCGTTTGATCATGGTGCGGATGCGGCGTTGGCGGCGAGTATTTTTCATTATCGCGAGATTGATATTATGGATTTGAAACGGTATTTGAGTGCTAATGGGATTCCGGTACGATTATGATAGTGTGCGCCGGGAATAACGAAACGTTTGATTTTGCTCTGCCGATTGGAGTAGGGTTAGTTGAGAGTGCTATGAATCTTACTCGATTGTGTTTGTTTGATAAACCCGAATTTATCCTCTTTGTAGGGAGTGCGGGAAGTTATGGAAAGCACGTTGTTTTTGAGATTATCGAATCTAAAACGGCTGCTAACATCGAGTTAGGGTTTTTGAGTCAAAGTGCCTATACCCCCATTGATAACGTCGTTTCGAGCCAAACACAAAACGTGAAAGATGTTATGGTTAATTCATCCAACTACATCACCACGAGTGAGAGTGCGATGAAACAGTTTCAGAATTTAGGTGTCGGTATTGAAAATATGGAATTTTTCAGCGTAATGCGTGTGGCACAGGAGTTTAATATCCCTGCGGGCGGAGTGTTTTGTGTGACGAACTATTGTGATACCAATGCTCACCGTGATTTTATTGCCAATCACGATCAGGCGAAAGCATTGTTAGCCGAACATCTTAAAAAACGGAGTGTGAGTCATGGCTAAACCTTGTATCCTTGATTTTACCAAATCTGAGTTATCTCAAATGGTCAAACCCTCCTTTCGTGCCAAGCAGATTTGGGGATGGGTTTATCATCAGTATGCGACTACGTTTGAGGAAATGGCAAATCTTCCCAAAGCAATGCGTGAAGAACTTGAAAATACCTACACGATTATGCCGCTGAAAATTGCCCGTAAAGAGTGTTCTACCGATGGGACAATCAAGTATCTTTTTGAGCTAGGTGATGGGAAAACGGTCGAGACGGTGTGGCTGAAAATGAAAGATGAAAGCATCGATGATGAGGGAAATATCGAAAATGAAGCCCGCTATACCGTCTGTGTTTCGACTCAGGTAGGGTGTAAGGTGGGATGTTCATTTTGTCTTACTGCCAAGGGTGGATTTACGAGAGATTTGAGCGCGGGTGAAATCGTAGCACAAGTGCTCGCCGTCAAAGCGGACAATGGTTTGGCTGCCAGTAAACGGCTCAATATCGTTTATATGGGGATGGGTGAACCATTGGATAATTTGGAAAATTTAGCCAAAGCCATCACGATTTTCAAAGACGAAGATGGATTGAGTATTTCGGGTAAGCGTCAAACGGTTTCGACGAGCGGTCTGAGTAGCAAAATCGATAAGCTGGGTGAGATGGATTTGGGCGTGCATATCGCCATCTCTCTGCACGCGGTAGATGATGAATTGCGCACTGAGCTTATCCCGATGAATAAAGCGTACAATATCGCCTCGATTATCGATGCGGTGAAGCGGTTTCCCATCGATACCCGTAAGCGGGTGATGTTTGAGTATCTGGTCATCAAGAATAAAAATGATGATTTGGTCTCGGCAAAAAAGCTGGTTAAGCTGTTACACGGGATTAAAGCCAAGGTTAATCTCATCTTTTTTAACCCCTACGATGGGAGCGAGTATGAGCGCCCAACGCGTGCGGATATGGTGAAGTTTAGAGACTATTTAGACGCTCATGGGGTACTGTGTACGATCCGTGACTCCAAAGGATTGGATATTAGTGCAGCATGCGGGCAACTCAAAGAAAAAGAACTGTCGTCATCCTCGGACTTGATCCGGGGATCCATCTAAAGAAGGCTGGACTCCCGCCTTCGCGGGCGAAGTGCCCTTTAGGGTGAATGACGGCGTAGTAATAAAGGGAATAATATGAGTATGATGGATTGGGTTCAAGTAGGATTTTTAGTGATTGTTGTCGTTATAGCCTTAGGCGGTTTTATTTGGGCGGTGATTAAAGTAGATTAATTCACCATTTGTATTTAATCATTGCCTGAAAAACATCGTTATTTCGATGGTACGTGTTCTCATGATAATAGTGCCACTCAGTTCCCACTTCTAATTTCCCCATAGTAATCCCAACGGAGGGAGCCAGATTGAATAACAACTGGTTTTGGGTTAAAAAATCGACTGTTGTCCAGTCACTAAATCCTTCAAAATGCCATCGATCACTCAGCGTTGCAGCATAATTGAGTGAGAGCTGATATGTATCACTCATCAAGCAGCGGATTTTGCGGTATCCGTTAATGCCAAATACGTCAAATCCTGGGATATTTAAATCGGTTCCTATTCCATATAGATCTGCTCGGTATCCATCGCCGCGATTATGCTGATAGGCTCCGTACCACTCTTTGATAATGCCATCGGAGGTTGGGAGATTGGTGATTTTATTGAGACTCACGCGCGGTGAAAACTCACCGTAAAGATCATTCTTGAGATTGGTAAACTGCAATCCCTCTTTGGCATACGCATAATCGACAAACATAAACAAATCCCCATACTCCCATGTTCGGAAGTGTTCAGCTGTCACTGTCTGTTTGGCTCCGCTTTTCGTATCGAGAAACGTCGGTCCCTCAAAATGACCATACAAGTACTGGATATTGCTTGTGGAAAATGCACTCAAAGAGGCGGCAAAGAGAGTACTAATTAGAAGCGATCGGTTCATCTATTTCCTTTAAAAAGAGGGTTTCAATTTGTGCCATAAAATTTATCGGATCGCTTTGGATGCCGTGTATCATCACCCCAAAATGGAGATGCGGTCCGGTAATACGACCTGTTGCACCGCTCAAGCCGATGGGTTGTCCGCGTGTAACCTTCTCCCCTACTTGTACATCTGTACGGCTAAAATGAAAATAGCAGGTATAAATCCCCTCACCGTGATCAAGGATGACGGTTCCGCCTGAGTAATAGCGATCTTTGGCAAGCATTACTACGCCATCATTGGATGCGAGGATCGGTAAAGGAGTTTTGGCTCTGAAATCAACTCCTCCGTGATAACTTTTTAAAACGCCGTTATAGGTACGGGCGCAACCGTACTCACTCGTTGTTATCGACTCTATGGGGCGGATAAAAGGTTTATCCCAATAACGTGTCGGGTTATAGGCAGCGTAGATTTTTTCTGCTTCTGCTTTCTCTTGCGCGATTCTTTCTAATGTTTCAGGAGGGGGAGTTACTTTTGCACTCTCGACCACAAGTACTTCCGTTGGGTAAGGGACTTTTGAAATCTCTACGCTAAGAGAGAGGTTTCCCTCGGGTGTACTCCATTGTCCCTCTATCAAGGAGGGGGGAGTGTAATAATCGATAGGGAGAATAACAAAACCAAGTCGAGAATTCAGGGGATGAGGTAACACGGTAATGGTGCGCTCATTGAGGGTAACTACCCCATACGGTGAACTTAAGGGAAGAAGAAGAGCTTTCCCATTTCCCACTTCATGGGCAATAAGAGAATAAGCAGCAAAGGAGAGTAAAAATAAGAATTTCATAGTAAAGCACTTTTTATTGATAAAAATAATACTGTTTTTTGGCTACAATAATCCTTGTATGAGAATCATATAGACCATTTAACAAGGCAACATTATGACCATACGTCGCTTTATTCTCCTTTTTGCAATCATTTTTATGCTGCTGATTGTTGGGATGGTAAGCGCCTATTATCGATTTTATACGATAGAAATATTTTTAGGGATTGCAGGTGGTGTCGGAGGATTGCTGGTTACGATGTTTCAAGATGTGTGGCATCAATCACAAAAGCTTCATGAAGCGCTCGATATTTCCCATGATCTTGATGAAATTTTACGCACCATTCTTGATATTAATCAAAGTCTCCTTTCCATTGAAGATAGTGATGCCTCTATTCAAGCGTGCTGCAAGAGATTGAGTGAGCATCGTGGATACGGACTGTGTTGGATTGCACTAAAAACAGAGGAAGAATTGAGTATTCGCGGATACTCTGATGATTCGTGTGGGGTATTGCATCCTGCGATGAAAATCTCTGTAAATGAGTCTGCTTCTTTTGCTCCAAGTGTCTTGGCGTATCGTGACAATACCCTTGTGATTTTAGATCATCTTGAAGCACATGAGTCTTTGGCAACGTGGAGTTTTATTGCCAAAGAGAGGGGCTATGGCGCCATTATTGCTTTACCCTTGATTGCTCGCAATACTAATAGCCCCTTTGGTGTATTGACGTTGTATTCTCGTAACAGCGAAGGGTTTGCACCCAAAGAGATCGAAATGCTCCAAGAACTCTCCAGTGATATTGGGTTTGCCCTCTATTCACATACGCAACGCGCCGAACTTACACGCCATTTGGGGATTGATAGTGTAAGCGGTCTTCCCAATCGGGTATCGTTGATTGATTATCTCTCGCTACACCAGGTATCTGCTTTGGCAATCCTTAATATTGACCGTTTTAGTGATATTAATGATGTGTATGGAGTTGCTATTGGAGATCAGGTTTTGGCGGGATATGGATATTGGCTCTCAAAAAAAGTTGAAAAAACCGTGGGGGTTCTTCTCTATAAGCTGGGAAGCGATGAGTATGTTCTTGTTTTTGATAAACACTCTAATGTTGAGGATAGTCTCGCTTTTTTAGAGTATTTGATTGATACAACGGAAGAAGCATCGTTTATGATTGAGGGGATTGAGGTGGTGATTAGCATTACGGTTGGGTTTGACCCTAAATCCGAAAAATTGGCGTAATGAAAAAAAATAGAGGCTGAAACCCTTAGAAAACCTCGCTACCATGGTGGTTTGTAAAGGATCATCTAAAATGAGTTTTAAAAAAGCAGCAAGAAGTGTCCAAAGTGTAAAAGTTTAG
>Ga0268283_1000144_pt1 | contig 69643 bp, 54 predicted proteins | sample saktaG_13_FD_190140 | JGI IMG/M metagenome (GOLD analysis project Ga0268283, IMG submission 190140) | Saline water microbial communities from Sakinaw Lake, British Columbia, Canada - sak_2013_06_06_36m | ecosystem: Environmental > Aquatic > Non-marine Saline and Alkaline > Saline ...
CTAATCTGCCTTATTTATTCACCTACAAAAATTACAAAGAGTTTTCTATTCCAAATACAACGAATTCTTTAGATGGAGGAGTTTTTTCACAGCTCAAAAAACTCATTAAACTGCACCAAGGGTTGGCCATGGGTTATATTGTAGTAATAAATATGTAATTAAACTTATTATCCATAAATAAGGTAGTTATATTATATACAAACAAGTATTATTTTTTGTATTTAGAATGTAAATAAGTTTTAATAGCCAATATATTACTTCAATATTGCAAGTAATATATCTTTAAAACACAATATTATCAGGCCAAGCAATGATCTTCAAGTTCAGGCCTTCTCTACTTCCATATCTGAGGGCTCTCCGTTTAAGATTTATAATGATGAAAATAACCAATTAAAAAAGGTTTTAAAATCTTATGGATAGTACAATTTCTTGATATATAACTTGCTCGTCAATATTTGAAGTTTCACAAGTTGCTTTGTATTTTAATTGATACTGACCAATAGGAAATAGGGTACTAACTCTATTTGATATGGCACAGTATCAGTGTCCGGCATCCAATCAAAATGATTTACAACACATAATCAATTGATATGAAAAAATTATTTATATATCCTAATCAACTCTGCCATCTCAACCCCTAAAATTTTTGCAATTTTGTAGAGATGCTCAAGATTGAAATGTTTTCCGTCATTACACAGCTCTGCGGCTGAAACAAGACTTACCGAGCTATACCCCATGGCATTCGAGAGCTGAAGCTGGCTCATCTCTTTTAATTCTCGGTATTTTTTGACATTTTCTCCGATTGTTTTGTACATTGAACTGATTTCATCTTCGGAAAAAACTATTGATTCTTGCATATATCTTCTTCATAAAAGTATCTGCATGAGTGTAGTTTTTGTTATACTTTTAAACAACCCACTACAGTGGGTTTAGAATCGTTTCCCTACTGGAGAAAGCAGAGTGTACAAATACGCAAAATATCTAATCAAGCTTGACCATTTATCGCAACAAGAAAAAAAAGAACTCCAGCTACAGTATTATTCAAATGCCAAAATTTCCACATTAATTGAGAAATATCGAATTGATATTTCGGTAGCAAATCTATACAAATGTTTTCCTCCTATATCATCAAAAGAAAAATGCCCTTACTGCAAATTTCCTCTTGTGCATTTACCGACTTCAAGAAAAAGTATGGATACCGGCGAACGGGTATGTCTATTGTGCGATCATTTATTCGATAATGAAAAGTGTAATTGCAGTGGTTGCAAAGAGTCGAAACGCCAAATAGAGCAGATAAAAGAACTCACTGAGCGGGTTAAAAACGAAGCTATCTCAGAGCAGATAAATAAAACAAAAAAACTGTCGATTGACGTTAATGAGCTAACCCTTCGTGACCGTCTTTATCTTGCGGCACTCGTCAAAGATTGTTTAACAAATGATCTAAAGGTCCTGAAGCCTTTTAGAAAATGTCCTCATATTCGTTTGGCGCCTACAACAAAATTCGCACAGAAAATCTATACTCATTTAATAGCAAGAGGTATTATCCACCCTAGCGATCGAAGCCATCACGCATTTACACTTGAAAATGATACGCTAGAGTATGATCTATTTGAAATTTACTATGATCTCAACATCTCGCATAATGACATCACTTGGTCAACGCTGATAAAAACTCTACTTAGCCCTTTGATATTACAAACTCATGAAATAAAAGAAGGGCATGAACTATGGAGAGAAGTCGTATTGTATGAGAGCATTGAATATTTAAGGGTACAGCTTGAAAAATGCGGTTTAATATATCAGTCACTAGAAATCATCAACGATAAAACTCTTTTGGAACTATCTACGGTAACAGAAAAATTTTCAACTACACAGATGTTTAAAATTATCTGGGCTGTCGCAAATAGCGCTGCCGCATATAAACAAAAATACAAAAAGAATCTATCGGTCGAGGCCATCACGGATAACCTAGTCAAATATGCTAACAAAGCCATCGATGGGCAGTGGGAGATGGAAGGTTATGCTCGGGCATATAACAGCCCCCAGACAACTATCTCAAGTATCTTATTCAATCAAGTTCTCGCTATCAAAGAAAAAGGATTTTTGACAAAAGCATCAATTGATTATTTATCCATATTCACACAAAGGAAAAATTCCAATGAAAAATAAACTCAAGGTCATCGGACATTTTATGGGCGACAAGCTGATGGAAGGGAATGTTTTAAATCTAAAGCTTGGTGAAGTGCGCTATTACCCTCAAGACAATCCAAATATCTTAAGGGACACAGTTAGGGAAATATCACCCAAAACACTTATTCGTATCTTGTCTACTCTTTTTTATGGTTGTATTGTTGATGTAGATGAAGAGAATAATCTTGTAAATCATATTCGATATGGTGATAAAACAATGAACTACATCATTAATAAAGCATATTTTTGTATCAAGGAAGCGACTCCGAAATGCGATGGAACGATTGTATATCTTCATAATGGATATGTTCTGATTTACAAGGAACAATTTAAGTCAAGCTTGTGAAACTAGCTAAAATTGAGTCCTCTTGTTATCATAAATTGCCCATTTAAGTCCAAGGTATTTACATATAACAAAATATCCAAATAAGGATTAATCTTCTCGCGGTTTCTTTTTCCTATTCACTGTGATTTCATCATCACCAGTATTAACTTTTCCAACAATTTCTAATTCTTCTAATTTCTTAAATATCAGTCGATTGAACTTATTGTTAGCAAATTCATATGAACGTTTTCCATCTACAGATGGTCTTAAATTTGCATAATGACCTTCGAGATCTTCAAGAAAGGAATATATTTGTTCCGTTGATAGACTATCGATAATTTTCATTACTAATTCAATTTTCTGATCAATTTTCAATGATGACTTTGATGCGTAAGTCAAAAAATTAAAATCGTAGACGCTGTTACCATTCTCTTTGATATCATATAGGATATCACCTACCGGATCAAACAGATCAGCTGCATTAAATTCTGTCAATTCAATTTTAGATAAATAAAAGAATCGTTCTACAGCACTAATTTTTTTGCTTCGCAACACACTTAATGCAATGCTTTCATCAAATGGAAGCTCAAAAATGTAACTCTTAGCACGTTCAAAGTTTGCTTCTATCATATTCAAATGAAGTCCAGACGTATGTGTCCGCAAATATTCATAATTCGTCGCATTCGAATTGATAAATCCTGCATCGAATACATTTGTAACTATTTTTTCAGAGCAGTCTAATCCAGATACATCATCAAATGGAGCAATTACGTTCCGATACAATTGCAATAGCTCTGGGGTCATATCCAGATCAAATATGATCGCTTTGCTAAAAGCTCTTTGTGTAGAAGTGTCTGAAAATTTGCTTTGTGACAATATGGTCGCTATTTCCAAATTAGACAAATAAATACCAAGCGACTCATCTAATTCCAATACATTCCCAAAATTGCTATAGCAGTTGTAAACATTTTCCCAAGTTGGAGTTACTTTGATTTTTGAAAATAGTTGGCGGAACATTTCAATGTCAAATTCAATTTCAGACACCTCACTGATTCGAGTTGCCATAGTGGCAATAATTTTATTTTTCATTGTTTTACTAAGTGTTTTGTGTTGAATAAGGGCTAGAATTGATTCCTCATTTTCATTCGATCCTTCACTGTTAAGAGTTCGTAAATAGACACGATCAACATATTCATCAATATTCTCTTCTATATACTGTTTCAGCGAATTGATATTTGAATTTCGAATTCTAGAGTATTCAGTAAATTGCTTACTGATTACACCTTCTTCAGATGGTATATTGCCCATCATTATCATGATAACAGTAATCATCATAGGATTGATATCGTAAAGATTGAATTCAACCATCAAGTTGAATAACAGTTCCCCTTCGTCGCTTTCTGGAATATTAACGTTTGAAAACTTCCCTCCTAATACTGGTAAAAGTGTCATCATCATTGAATTCTGTTCAGCAGTTAAGATTGAGAATAACATATCCCCAGATCGAAAAATATAATCTTTTAATGAATCTCCTTGAGTTAAAAGCGTTTCTTTATCGCACGTTTGAAGCAAATAGCCCAGTAACACGAAAAGTTGAGCATCACTAATATTAAACTCTTCCAGCTTTTTCCAAAAAACTACATCATGTTCAATAAAATATTTGACAAAATTTCCACTCCTCATAATGTCATCTTGGATAAATGCTGGGATAAATGATAGAGCATACTCTTCATTTTCCAATAGTTTAAACACAATATTGCAATGTTCTGGATATTTGTCTATATTTTCAAACAACGTCGCGATAATGTCTATATTTAAAATTGCCGGCGACAAAAATTTGTTTTCTGACAATTCATCAATAACGAGAGCGGAGTTATCAATTCTTAAATAGATATCGCTATTTATTCCCTCAATGACCCTGATGATAAACTCATTATCTGATGGCGATAGACTTCCCCCATCGTGATAATAGGAAATATATTTTGGATAATCCTCACTGATTTTTTCCTCTCGAATAAAATAGGCCAAAAGATTTGGAGCTTCTAATTTATAGGTTATATCCTCCACGGAATACCCAGCTTTTTCGTAGAGAATTTTTTGATCTTGAAAAATTCCGTGATCAGGAAATTCCTTCATTAGTGAGGCTAAATTTTGTGCAAGCAATAATGAACGTTTTGATCGCAGTTTGGCAAGCTGAGTTTTTAGATCATCAATTGTTTCGGTATTGGTATTTTGAATTCTCTTAATTCTATGCATGTATTCATTTTCATAAGATGTGAATGATATATTTACCTGATAGCCATCAGAACTTTGTGCTTGAAATCCCCCGCCTTTTAGAAATGCATCAAATAGTGATTTATCAGCCACAATTTGTTTGAATGTACGATAAGAATTCATAATGTAGATATATCTTAGATCTGCGCTTATTTCACTAATTCCACGCATTAGATATGCGCCACGTAATTCGATCTCTGATGAAAGAATCTCTTGCTTTGCTTCAGTAATTTGTACGTGAATGCTCTCGATTTCAGTTTCAAGTTTGTCTATAATTTTTTTCTGAAGATCTTGACGTTTTTTATTGAATACTTCATAGAGCCATCCCTTGCTCTGATGTAAATCTGCGAAATCGCCCGGAAAAAAGTTTTTGTATACGATCATACAAAATAGTTTTTCCGGATTGATTTTTGATGAGTCAAGCTCAGGATTCAATTCATCGAGATAAACTAGAAATTCATTGATAATATTTGTGAGCAAACGCCGATCATGGACAAATTTGGAAATATCTTTTAAGAGCTGATCTGAAACCACAGTTTCGTTGATACCGGCATCACGCAAATCTTTTACAAATAAGTCTCTAGCATTACCGCTCGCATTAATATATGGGACAACCGGAATGATAATATTAAAGAATTTTGATCGGTTCTCACCCACAAAAAAATCATCTTTGATTGCATAAATAAAAATGATTTTCTCTTTTTTAGCCTTGATTTTGTCATAGTTATTTAAAAGCGTATTCAATTCTCTGAGTTTCTTATAAATTGCGACGTTGCTGTACCGATCAAGGTCTTCTATGATGAGATATTCATATGGTGTTGTCTCAAAAAAGTATAGAATCTCATCTATATGACGGTTAATCAATGAGTCGTTATCCTTGTCTCCTCCTAGACTGAATTCGGCATCTTTTATTTTGACCTTGTCAAGTTTCAAGCTACTTAGATATTTGGCCCCGCTATGAAGTATTAGATACCCTATAAAGAGAGTGGAGACGGTAACGAGCCATCCAAAAAATACTAGCCAGCTTGCACCGACGATTGACAATAAATACTCAGGGTAAAAACTCAAATAGCCCAATACTGCGAATATAAGCGAGATAACAATGGCGCGGGTTAATGTCCAGCTTTCCGGTCCTACGATGCGCTTTAATTTGGAATATGGGACTTTCGACTTTTCGACTTTATAGAAGATTTGTTGCAGTAAGCTTTTTTCAATCATAAGACCAATATCATCTTCCCCGGTAGGAGTATTACCCCCACTATTACCAGTGTTTTTGGCCAATTGGAAATTAGCCAATGATATTCGGATGTATTTATCTTTGTCTTCTTGTTCGTTCAAAAACGTATTGATGATGCTGGTCTTCCCGGCACCATATGGACCAGAAACAGCAATATTTGTAACATCTTTTTCATTTATTGCTTTGGTCAGGGCAGTACGGTATGTATGATGTGGATCAGCTTCCGATGTAGGGGTTAAAAATTTGATATGAGATGCGTGAATTGATGAATTTTGTTCTTTGTCTTCCATTAATTGCCTATCTTATGGTTTTGTCAAATGATATAATGTCAAAATCATAGCACATTCAATAATATTTATTTGTTTATAACAATAGTTGGCTAAAATATTGGAATAACCTCCAAATACTAGAGACTTTCTAATTCGTATTTCGTCGATAATTATTACTATTCCTCTCTAATAAATCTGATTCAAAAGCCACTAACCTTCAATATGATCAATCAAGGGTTAAAGGTATTCTATGTAACTATTCGATCAATATAGTTGTCGTTGTATTTTATTAAATTAAGAAAAAGTGGGTTTATTAGAACATGAGGCTTATACGAACATCATCCTTAGCAAAAATTCTTGGCGTAAGCCAGCACAATTCATTAGGCTTTGATGAAACAAATCTCTATCTCATACAAAAAGATAAGTCAACAATGACCATCCTTATTGATTCTGTAGCAGACTTCTACCGAAAATCTGGAGTTATTTGGGATGATTTTACCATCGTCTGCACCAGTGGTCAGAAACACATAATTGATGGAATCTCTTCACGTGAGTCACAAGCTTTTACTGATGCGTTTGATAAAGAATTTGCCAAAAGTTATTATACCTATCACCTAAATCGATTCAAACCGTTACTATTACAAATCCCTCAGCAGAACTTGTATTGGCAGCGTGAACATTTTAAACAGCTAAGTACTTTAGCAAAACAAATATATGGTTCATTTACATTCCGCAAACTTTCTCCCACTTTAGAACAAAGTGGTTCATTTGAATCAATGGGGCTATTAGCGAAGATGGATTGGTCATTTCACATGGAGCACAATCAACGGTTTATCCGCGAAGAGATTAAAGCTCACAAGAATTATTTTGATTATGTAGAAAAGAAGCCATTGACTGAAAAGCAGCGCGAAGCAGTTGTTTTGAATGAACGTTCTAACCTTGTTATTGCCGGGGCAGGGTCAGGAAAAACCAGTGTTATGGTGGCAAGAGTAGGGTATGTGATACAAAAACATGGTATCCACCCACATGAAATTTTGCTCCTAGCATTCAATCGCTCTGCCGCTCAAGAACTCCAAGAACGTATATCGGAGCGCTTAAAACTATCGAATGCAAAATGTTCTACATTTCATGCTTTAGGATTAGAGATAATCGCCAAATCGAATGGCAAAAAACCTTCTTTGGCAAAAACAGAAGAGGATGAAAAAGAGCTCGGGAATCTTCTCTCATCTTTGATTGAGCAACTTATGGAAAGTAATTCAGATTTTACTGTAAATATCACCAAATTTTTTGCCTTTCCATTTGTGAAATATCGTAGTGCGTCATCATTTAAAAGTGAACTTGAATACGATATCTATCTGCAATCAAACAATATCCGAACCCTCAAAGATGAGAAGGTTAAAAGCTATGAGGAAGCAGAAATTGCTAACTTTCTTTTTATCAATCAGATAGAGTACCAATATGAAGCTAATTATCAATACTCAACAGCAAATGAACAATACCGTCAATATCAGCCCGATTTTTATCTCCCAGAATATAAGATTTATATCGAGCATTTTGGAGTTGATGAAGAGGGGAATACAGCACCCTATGTAGATAAAGAGCAATACCAACAGGGAATGGAGTGGAAGCGACAACTTCATCAATATCATGAAACAAAACTAATCGAAACTTATAGCTATGAGAAACGCAAAGGTGGCTTGAGTGAGAATCTTTCGATAAAACTCAAAAATGCCGGCGTTGTCCTTAATCCTAGATCTGTGAGTGAGCTGATTAGAAGAATGGAAGATGAGAAAGGAAAAGCCAATCCAATTATCAAGCTATTCGGGACTTTCCTTAATAACTTCAAATCCAACCAACATACCTTCGAAAATCTTATCAAAAGAGCAGGAGATGATGAGCGGATGTTGGTGTTTCTTAAGGCATTTCAACCACTGTATGAAAGATACGAACAACATCTACGCTCACATGGGGAAGTTGACTTCAACGATATGATTCTTCTGGCAGCACAAAAGATAAAATCTGGCGCTTTCCAATCCCCATATCGCTTTATTTTAGTTGATGAATTTCAAGATATTTCAGTCTCACGAGCAGGTTTGGTCAAGGCTCTTTTGGAACAAAATCGGGATAATGTTCTTACAGCTGTGGGCGATGATTGGCAATCAATCAACCGATTCGCTAGAAGTGATATATCGATTTTTAAAGAATTTGGAACATATTTTGGGGAATCTGATCATGTTGCCCTTGATTATACGTTTCGATATAACGACAAAATTGCCGAAGCATCCAAACTTTTTATAGAGAAGAACCCATCGCAAATTACAAAAAATATCAAGACACTCACCTCCGCCAAAGAAAATAAAATTCATGTGTGGTGGATTTTTGAGCAAGAGACGGATACTCTTTTTGCTGAAATTATTAAAAAACTTGCTAACAAAAATGAAGGAAAAGAATTTGGTGTTTTTGTACTCGCAAGATACTGGTTTTTACTTCCTAAAAACAATGTAATTTTATTCCTAAAACAGCGATATCCGAATATTACATTTAATCTTTCTTCGATTCACGCTTCTAAAGGGCTGGAAGCCGATTATGTGATAGGGATCGGGATTGATGGCAGTAAGTACGGATTCCCTTCCGCTGTGGAAGATGATCCACTCATTGATATCGTACTGGCGAAGCAGGAAGAATATGAATATGCTGAAGAACGGCGACTTTTCTATGTTCTTCTCACACGTGCCAAAAAGGAAATCCATCTTATTGCATCTTTATATAAGCGTTCAGTTTTCAGTATAGAGTTAGAAGACCTTATCTATCCTGTCAATCACTATTACCCTGATGGGGTAAAGCCAATATTTTGTCCGCAATGTAAAGAAGGAATACTTCGCATTCGAAAAAATGGAGACAACAGTTTCTTGGGATGTTCCAATTATCCTGCTTGTTGTTACACAGAACCGATTCATACTTGTCCAAAATGCCTCAATGGTAATCTTGTATTGGATCATGCACGAAGATTGTATAATTGCAACAACAGCGAATGCGATCATCATGAAAGAGCATGTCCACAATGCGGTGGCTTACTAGTAAAGCGTTTGAACACTAAGACAAAAGAATCATTTGTAGGCTGTTCAAATTACAACAAAGGGTGCAGGTTCACATCTAAAAAGTGAAATCAGTACCATTTTGGTTAAAATATAAAACGATACGTGCGACTGACATTGAAACTAATCAATCTACCATCCAATCAGGATCTTTACCAGTTACAACTTTATAGCGAATACCAACCTGCTCAAAATGCTTAATAGCACATTTAATTTTACGCTTTTCGTTATCATGCAAATATTCGATATCTTTGCCTGAATGTGGTTTGGTTTCGCGCACTAATCGAACTTCGGTATCTTGCGTTTCTTGACGCACAATTCCCCAGTCTGGATTGTAATTACCAATCACCTTTGGAACTCGAATTTTAAATTTCGGAGGGAATTTGAAATAGACGCGCATATTGTTATCTCGATTGAGTTTGTTTTCAACAAATTCGCCTTCTACGGTATCAGAATCGATCTGAACTTTGTCATAGAGTGATTTATCTGATCCATCTACCAGTTCTTTTTGTGGATATTTCATTTTTGGAGGAAACAGTTCTTCTACATCAAAATCAAATAACTCACCATTCCGGGAATAGATGATTTCATTAGCAATATGGTCGGCATAAGCTTTCTTCGTGACATCGATGAATACTCCCATGAATCCTTCTGGATTTGTAATAAAATTCATCCGTTTTTCTTCACTGATTTGTTTGTAAATTTGAGCAATCGTAGTTGTAGATACGGGAACTTCTTTACGAACACGTTCCAAGAGATTCGGGATGGGTTTTCCAGTGTTTTGAGCCACAGCCCCCATATAACTGCGTTCACTTTCTTCCTGCGATGTGGTAGAAAATTCCAAAGCACTCCAGAGATTGATCTGTTCACCATTCCCGAATTCAACTAGCGGCTCATCTCCTTCGACTATCCGAACAATTTTATAGCGAGTGAGGCTTGGGACACCTTTGACAATTTTGGATATTCTATCCCCTACTACAAACTTTGAATTGCGAAAAGTCTGCTCAGAAGTTCCCTCGGTTGTCGTCTGAACAACTGTAATATCTGCGCCACCATCATCTATACCATTGAGTGATATTTTATAATTCGACATAATGAATTTCCCACGGGTAACGAGAAATTGGTTTGCTGGAATAGATTTAGAATTTATAGTCGCAACGACTGTTTCAATGAAGCGTTCTGTATCAAATCGGATTTCGTAATCCGTTGATTGGACTACATTATTCCAGAATTCTCTGAATTGGCTTCCGTGGAATAGTGCATCGCGACGGACGGCATCTCCTTTTCGGGCATTAGTAGGCTTTTGCGGTGCTTGGACTTCGCCATCTTCGATATATTCACCTTGTAATCTTGAAACATACCCCTCATAGCTCTCATTAGCAATGACGGTCAGAATGTTCGCATCTTCATCAGTTACGCGCAGTCCCTTGATGTCAACACACAACCGTAGCCCGCGTCCAATTTCCTGACGTTTTTTGGTTTCTGACCGAGTATTGTTGAGCGTGCAAATCTGAAATACATTTGGATTGTCCCATCCTTCTTTCAATGCTGAATGGGCAAAGATGAACGCAACATCCTCATCGAAGCTGATCAATTTTTCTTTGTCTTTCATGATTAGTTCATAGGCTTTCTTTTCAGCTTCTTTTTGTTCCGCACTGGCTAATTCATCAAGATCCACATCCTGCTCGTCACCACTTTTGGTCCGTTTTTTTGCAAAATATGAACCTTGTACATTAGCAGGAGCTTTATCTCGAAAGAGCTGACATTTATCTTTGTGTAATTCAAAGAGTTCATCAAATAGTTTACGGATGATCCCTTCTTGAGAAGCATAATTGGCTACTTTATCGATGAAGAAGAGTGACAATACTTTAATTCCTCTGTGATAGAGCTTCGCTTGTTTTTCAATATGGGTTAGGATGGTATTTTCGATTTGCGCTCGAAATTGTGCCTCTTTTGAGACCGAGGTTGATAATTCTCCTCCCACCAAATCTAGCACGTTTCCATTCTTGAATATAACAGTTCGGTTTCGCATATCGATATTCTCTACTACATAGCCAATAAAAGCATCATTATTGGTCAATCTTTGCAGATCAGAATTTCCTTTGAGAGTGAAGCGCTCATGCATGTAGCGCCCATTTTTGATGCTAGATGCGATGATTTTTGCTACTATAGACCCGTCTTGCTTGGCAACATCTTCCAAAACAAGAAAGTCAGCTGCTTCTTCACCCTCAATCATATCCTCGATACCGATTACTTCAATCCGTTTTACCAGCCCTCTACGGAAAGCATCGACAGGTGTAAGACGATACAAGACATTTTGCACATTTCCATTTCGATCTTTTGGCGGGGTTGCACTATAGGCCAGTGCCATCAACGGTTTGAGTGTTCTAATGGCTTTTTTAGCGGTAATAGAGGTATACCGTTGCGGTTCATCCAAAATGAGTACTGGACGCGTTTCTTGTAAATATTCGTAAGGAAGTTTGCCACCTCGAAGCTTCTCTGTGGCTTTATATATGACATTGCTTGCTTTGTTGAATGAATCAATTGTCATGACCATCATCGTCAACGCGGTACCTTCAGCAAAATCTTTCAAAACCCCGAGCCCTTGATTCGAAAAATCAATCAATTTGACCGGCGTACTGTTATAGAGAGAAGCGAAGTGAGAAGCAGTAATGCTGAAAGTTTTCAAAACCCCCTGGTAGATTGCTACCGTGGGAACGACAATGATGAATTTTCGGAAACCATAAGCATGGTACATTTCATACATAGTTCGAAAATACACGTAAGTTTTTCCGGTTCCCGTCTCCATCTCAATTGTAAATACTGGGAATCTGTGCGACTCTGGCGAGATCTGTTCTAACATCTCCCCATCTTCAACCGACAATCCGCCAAGTTGTGCAGTTGGATCGTGTTGACCGTAGAATACTTGATGCTCTTCTTTATTGAAACGGACCACCTCTTGCAGGTTTTCCAAAAGCTCATTTTCATCCAGATCTTCATCTGGAACCATATTTGGAATCGTCTGCATTCCGGATGCCAAGTAATCCAATTCTATGGGATCGAGCCCTTCGAATAAATCTACAGTGCTTTTTACAGCAATGAGCTGATGCTCTTCATTGGCATTGAAATGGAATTTAATTGGCTGTAGAGATTTCATATTGTCCCCTACAGCGTTCGGATACGGCCCTTGTCATGCAGAGCCGAAAGATTTTGATCATCGATAGCGCTTCCAAGACAAATGAAGATATCGTTATCGTTCATATTGAGTGCTTTGATTGTATCAGGATTGATATGTTCATCCAAACATACATATAAAAGGTACTCTTTGTCCAAATCCACTATGCGTGCAATTTGATTAGTGGTTACACTATCAAAAGTCTCAATTTTGCTGGTAAGAGTAAAACCTTCAGTAAGAACGATTTCCGTCATTACACTGTCATATTCCCAATCGTCGATGAGGGAATGTTGATGTGTTGCAAAAAGGCTATCCGCCTCTTTTGGGGCAGTGATTGAATATTTTCCCCATTTTTTATGGTTCGAACGAGTTGTTTTGTAAACCTTGAAACCTAAATCACATGAACTTATAGCTGTTTGTTCACGTAATTGTTGTGAAGCTTGACGTAGTCGATATTTTGAAATTTCGGAAATATATGGATTGACATTCAAATCGCTCTCACAAAATTTATAGGCTTCTTGACTTTTTTGTTTGTCAATCTGTTCAGGCAATTGGATACAAATAAATTTGGTCCGCAGCTTTTGATTTGCATTCAAATTCATAGCCGCATGTGCAAATGTTCCAGATCCTGAAAAAAAATCCATTATAATTGAATTATTTTCTGCACCAATGATCAAAAGATCTTCAAGAAAAGGGATAGGTTTTGGTGCATCAAAAAGCTTTTTCCCTAATAATTTTTTTAATTGAGTTGTTGCGGTGCTTGAACTGTATTCAGGCTTATAAAAAAATGATTTAGGTTTTTTTGTTGGTAAATCACCAAGTTGGGGACGTTGTTTTTTGTAAATATTCTTACCATTTCTCCCATTAATTACTATCAAATTGTAATTTTCATTAGTAATTTTCTCCTTGCCCCATGACCATGATAATTCTTCCCCTTCTTCATTGGCAGGATATAAAACAAAATCTTCATCATTTTTAGGCTTATCATCATTTGTTACATACACAATATTATCGTCTGTAATAAACACTGGAAACCACCCTTTGGGCCGTCTTAATCTTGAAGCATCCTGCCCAGTTCTTCTGAGCGTATCAGCTTTTTTAAACAGACCATATTCATCTTCTTGCCATTCGTTATAAATCTCTTCTTCATCGACTAAAAATTGATTAAGAACACATTTTTCTTTGTTTTTTGCATATACCAAAAAGTATTCATGTGTTTCGGCAAATCCAAATGCATCATGATTTCCTTTTAAATTCATGATAGTTGGAACCTCTGCAATATTATTTTCTTCCCCAAAAATCTCGTCACACAACAGTCGTAAATTATGTACTTCATTATCATCAATTGAAATAAAGATAACACCATCTTCTTTGAGCAACTCACGGGCAATTTTTAGTCGTGGATACATCATATTAAGCCAGTTTGCATGAAACCGCCCACTTGTTTTTTTATTTGCTACGAGCTTATTACCTTGCTCATCAACAGAACCTTCCGCTCTCATGAATTCATCTTCAGTCATTCGAAAATTATCGTTATAAACAAAATCATTTCCCGTGTTGTACGGAGGATCAATATAGATCATTTTGATCTTTTCTTTATAACTTTTATAGAGAATTTTCAGAACTTCGAGATTATCTCCTTCGATAAAGATATTTTCTGTGCTATCTTCATCGGTTCCTTCACCTTTTAAGGGAGTCAAGGTAAGAGTAGAAGGAGTCGCAGCTACCTTTTTGGCTTTACGTTTTCCAGGCCAATTCAATCCGTAATGCTCAAATGCTGTTTCGTCATCATCGTCAAGTATGTCTCCAAGAGATTCGCGGAGCTTTTCCCATAAAATTTTCCCATCTGCAAACGCTTCAGGAATCGCTGACATGAGTTTTAACCGAGCTTGATCCTCAATGTCATATTCTTGTTCTAATGGGTCAACAGTCATTTTATCTCCTTTAATTTACTTGCTAAAAATTGTTTCATTGGTGCGTTAAAAAATTCTTTCCAATCGTCATACGAAATAATGTCACTTTTAGCATTATTGCAATGCACACATGTGAGAACGCAATTGTCGGGATTGTACCCCAAAGAAGGATCTTTTTTTTCTATTTGCAAAGTTCCATTCTTCCAGGCTGTTTTTTTTGGATCAAATATCTTTTGCTGGAACATTTTTAGTAGATCTTCTTCTCGACTTTCGCAATAATGACATTGTTTAGGTTGAGTTAGGTACCAATCATAAAATGCTCGTTTAGTACCAAAACCTTTCTGTCGCTCTGACGTACATTTTTTTATAACAACAGCAATAGCTCGACGCTGTCCTTTTGAGTTTGAATCAAGTTCTCTAACATAATCATATTGCCATTTCATTTCTTGTGCGATTATGTCAAAATGCTTTCCTTCAAAAATATTCATATCAAGAAACTTATCGATATCAGTCATTTTGTCCTTTCATCATCCTATCAATCTTGGTTAAATCCATATTCGCATCCAGACTTTCGGCGACTTCCAAATCATCGCCCACGGTAGCGATATATCTGAGCAGTTGACTCTCATTCCCCTGCACGCTCTCCATCATATGCTGCCGGTACGGTTTACAAGAGAAGCGAACGTCACAGTTACGACACATATTCGTTAGATAATTGCTTTTCTTCCCAGGCACTCTCTCCTTTAGATCTAAAAGTGAGGGAGGGGAAAATTCATGGTTTTCGATTTGATCGACAACCCTCGCAAAATTTTCAATTGCTAACGATACTTTGTTCTGTTCGAATGGTATTTCAATAACAGGCTTCCATTCCTCTATCTCTTTTGCTATTTTCTTATAATCATCTTTTTGGATCGCTTGACGTAATTTCGATGGAAGCACTGTGGATATAATTGCTGTTTTGTCGAGCTTATTCTGCCGAAGTTCTTGCCAGATATGAGCATATACATCTAACTGCTCTTCGTAGAGGTATTTATGCCCTTCGATGTAATCCGTATCATGCGTTTTGAGATCATACATCCAAGTTTCATTCCCTTCTTGAATGATATCAACTATTCCCTCAATCGTGAATGGCCGTCCAACATGGGTTTGTTGGTTAGGAAGGGTGAGTCTAACCTCTGTATCGGTCACATTTTCAGCAATATGACGTAATTTGCGAAAATAAAAAATGACTTGTTGCAGAGCAGCCTGCTTGACATTTTCCGTCAAGGCCTGACCTGATTCAAGCCGTAGACGTTCGTAGTTCTCTTCCAATAGCTCTGCAATTCGTTGTTCAACTATTGAAGTATCAATCATGCAGCACCACCTTCAGAATTTTGCATCTTTTTGAGATAGTGATGTAGATCTTCAATAGTTTCATGAATAAGGCTTCCAAAAAGCATCGTAGATCCACGAGATGCCGTAAAACCATACTTTTTGTAGATCATATAGTTTCTTGGGCAGCGTAAATATGCCAGATAGTCAGAGGTATACGAATAGGTCCCACCCAATTTTTCAGAATTCCCATCAGCAACCGGAATGGTAGAAAAGGTACAATTATCTATCCTAGTAAACTCTTTGGATTCTATCATCCTTTTGAATGGTTCCGTGATTGCTTTTGAATGAGTATATCTAGGAATAATGAGAAGATTTTGAGCACGAGACAAACCGACATAAAACATCCGTGCATTGTCTAGTTCACTCATTCGCTCAAGAGGCTCTTCGGATTTTCGGACATATTTACGCATAATTGTTTCGATCACAGGTGCCTCTTTGTCTTCTTTATAGACCGAGCCCATTACCACAACAGGAAATTCAAGTCCCTTGGATTGGTGAATAGTCAGAAATGGGACCCTACCTTTCGGAAAAGGATCCTCATTATCTTCATATTCTCCCTCTTGAAGGCGATAAAGTGCATAACAATATGATTTAAAAAATGTATTACCAAATTTATTTCCACTCAATAAAGATCCAGTAATAATACTTCCGTGATCTTCTAAGAAACGGGAGAGGTATTGGGTAATGAGACCTAGGTTACATACCGGTCCCTCATCGCTTCCATCTTCTGCCACATCATATTTGCTCTTAAAATAACCGAACGCACCAAATTGATAAAATAGGTCAAGCACATTCCAGTCAATAGAAGCGGTCCGGTTGAGGATATACGCCAATGATATTTTTTCACCATTCTGTATTTTACGGCGTAACGTCTGAACAAAATAGCTATTCGACAAGTTACGTTTGGCTTGTTCGGATAATGAAGTGATTTCTCGAAACTTGATTAACAATCCTTCGTCAAATGACGAATCTAATTCCAACCCAAGCTTTGTTACAACTTGACGCATTGAGTCATAATCTTTGACAACTCTTCTGACTTCTTCTATCCTATCTTGTATATAACGGCTGAGCTGTTTATCTTGTGAACATAGTTCTTGTGCGAATCGGCGAGTATCAGATATCCACCCTTCAAACCCGCGCATACCAAAACTTCGTGGCTGTTCTTCAGGCTCTTGGGGTGGTAATATGAGTTGAATGAGGCCAAATACTGCCTTCGCCTCATCAAGTTCTAAGAAGCGATTTGCGCGAGGAGCATATACGGGAATCCCAAGCTCTTCTAACGCCTCTTTGTATCCCTTGACGCGAGAGCCCATGCCATCTCTTCCCTTGACGCTTGGAAACAAAAAGGCTACCTGATTGTAATCCTGAATTTTCCCATCAACTTTCAATCGTTGTACAAAAGCGGCAATCTCCGCATATATTACTTCGCCTTTATCTTTGCGTGTCGTCAGTACTGCTGGTTCTGCATTTTGGCTATGTGCCACGATTCCTTTATTCATAACACGATAATGACCGCTATCGTCTTCTCGCTTCCAATCATATTGATCCATGAATCCAGTATAAAAATCGACAATCTCTTTACGGGAACGGTAATTCGTAGAAAGGTTGATACGCGTTGGGATTATCCCCAAGTTCTCTAATGAGCGGTTTTCGAATTCAACAAAATTTTCAACCGTAGCTCCTCGAAATCGGTAGAGAGCCTGATCATCATCCCCGACCACACATATATTTTTGTGGCCTTTAGCTAAAGCAAAATAGATTTTTTCTTGAATTTTATTGGTATCTTGATACTCATCGATAATCATGTATTTAAAAACAGAATCCGATTCAGATTTAGAAAGAATGAGATGATACGCGAATTGTTGCAACATCGAGAAATCGGTTTTTTGCATTCTTCCGTTTCCAGTAGCAAGTTCTATTTTGTAGATCTTATACATTCCGAAAAGTCGCTGAATTACAACGTCATTTTTTGTGTCAATTTCTGTAACATTAGCATCTTCTTCTGAGAGTCTATTGAAGAATGCCAGCACATTCATGACAGCTTCATGACGCGATTTAGAAGCTCTACCTGAAAAATATTCAGTTATAGCTTCTTGTGCTTCTTCTGCACCCTCGAAGCCCGCACTTAAACACAAATTATTCCAAAAGCGGGCATTATATAGCATGAAATATTGACTGAGTTCATCCATAATGATCGGAGTGCTTCCACGCTCTCCAGCTGTAAACCTACGATCGCTTAATAAGTCACGACAAATGGAGTGTATGGTTCCAATTGCCATTCCAGAAATATCATAAGGCTTCCCAGTTTCATTAGTCACTAAGCCGAGGAGTTCCATTAAACCGTCTTTTAATTGTTTAGCAGCTTTTTCAGTGAAAGTACCTAAAAAAATTTCTTCGGGGGATACTCCATGAAATACAATGAGATTCACTGTTCGCCAGAGCAATACGCGTGTTTTTCCTGAACCGGGTCCAGCTGTCAAAAACAAAGGTCCATCGATTTGTAAAATTGCCTGCTCCTGCTCTTTATTTGGTCTAAACCTTTTTTGATCCCAAAGATCATGGAGTGTAAGCATTATTTTTCCCCTACAAGGGCTTCAAAATTAGCTTGAATTTTTTCATATACTTCCGTCTTCAATTCGGAATTCTTTTGAATACTAATTTGAGGCATCCACTGCTGCATTAGATTGACAATTTCTTTGGTATCGTTGTAGTACATCTTGACTAAAATTGAACCATCCAAATCTTCCGAAACAAAATCAAAATTTTCTTCCGTCAGGAGCCCTTCTCTCTTGAAAAAAATTGCACAAGACTGCATTAACTTCAAAGTCACGAACTTGTCTCTTGAAAATAATCCATACGCATTGCCATGAACATCTTTCTTAAAGCTATCATTTTTAGAATATTCAACAGCTTCTATTGTATGAATACCATTGAATGCCATAGATCTGTTTTTGTCGATATCTTTCTTATTTTTTTTGTCATATGAACAATACAAATAGTATATTTGCCCTGTAAAAATAATTGTATGCGGTCTAATATATTTGGTTTCCATCGGCTTAGAATTGCCAGAATACTCGATCTTGAGTATGCAGTTATGGTTTATAGCAATCTTACTTTTGAGCATATTTTGAGCAAGTGTCGACAATACAGATGTGTCTATCATAGAAGAAGCGACTTGGCTACTCTTGCTCATGAATTTTCCAATTTCAATAAAATCATTTCTAATCATTTTATTGCCAATACTGTTTTGAAATAAATCAAAGAAAGTTTCAAAAGATATATATTTAGGCAACAAACTATGAAAACGATATGCACCAAGCTTTCGGTCATAAACAATATCATCGCAATATCTAGCAATTGTATTTTCTATTGTTTTCGTACTTACATCGTACAAGTGCGCCAAGTAATCTTTTGTACGCAACGATTGAAAAACCTCTTGATATATTGCTTTACCTCGATTTTCCATATTAAATCCATTTTTTGGAAATATTTTAACACTATTATTCTTTTTTCAGAATCAATATTATGAAATTCCTACAAATTATACAATATAATAGAATTATAATGCAAATAATATTCTCTATTATTTAATTATTAATAAATTAATTGATTAAAAAGAAGTATATTTGACAAATATTTCTATTTGATGTAGGATTTCCTTAACCAAAGTAACATTTGGCCAAAATCTAACTTCAGGAGTTACCAATGAGTAACGACAACAAAAGGGACGAGATCCCAGGGCGAAACAAAGAGTGGACTATTGTCATCAACGGCAGTAGTTATGTAGTAAAGGAGAAAAAAATCTCCTATGAGAAAATCCTTCAGTTATGTGGGCATCCGGCGGCAGGTCAAGACACTGTAGTGACGATTACATTTGAGCGTGGAGAACATGGTCATGCCGAAGGATTTTTATCCGCTGGGGATTCGATAAATATCAAATCTGGGATGGTGTTCAATGTCGCAACTACTAATAAATCGTAGCCCTGATTTAAAGCGACTTAGAGATGAGGGATATACGGTATCAATTCAAAATGGATTACTGCTTATAGAAGATGTACCATACGTTAATAGTCAGAAAGAAGTGTCTACAGGGGTTTTAATCTCCAAGCTAGCTCTATCGGGGGAGACGGCAGCTTACGATCAAAATCATGTAGCACATTTCATCGGTGATTTTCCTTGTGATAAAAATGGTGGCTTATTAAAGCAAATCATGCATACTCAGGGAGAAGAACACCTTGGAGGAAGTATCATATCAAAAATGTCATTTTCTAGCAAGCCATCATCGGGATATTCTGACTATTACCATAAAATGACTACCTATATTAACATCCTTACCTCTCATGCGGTTTTATTGGATCCAAAAATCACTCCAAAAAAATACCGAGTGGTTAAAGATGAAATAGATGGAACAATCTTTAATTATTTTGATACCAACTCAAGCAGAGCTTCAATCACCGATATCTCCAGTAAATTGAAATCATATAGAATTGGCATTATCGGTTTAGGTGGAACGGGTGCATATATTTTGGATTTTATTACAAAAACACCTGTCCAAGAGATTCATTTATTTGATGGTGATTTATTCTTATCTCATAATGCTTTCCGCGCTCCTGGTGCTGCATCGGTTGACGATCTTAATGCGATACCACTTAAAGTTGAATATTTAGATCAAATTTATTCACGCATGCACAAGGGGATATATACACATCCGAGTTATCTGGACGATTCAAATCTAAATCTAGTTAATAACTTAGATTATGTATTTGTTGCGATTGATTCCGGAAGCGCAAAAGCAAAAATATTCAATCACCTTGAAAGTCTATGTATTCCTTATATTGATGTAGGGATGGGTATTAATATAACCAATAACATGCTTTTGGGTACACTACGAACTACTGCAATCGATTCACTTAGTAAACCTAATGCAAAAGAACATATTGATTTGGGAGATGATAATGATGGAATTTATCAAAGTAATATCCAGATCTCTGAATTAAATGCACTAAATGCAGCGTTGGCCGTCATCGGATGGAAAAAGCATGCTGGTTTTTATCACACAACCCTACCAGTTTTCGAAACCTGCTTTACATTGGATACATTCAATATGATCAGGAAATCGGATGCAGCATAAATTCGTAGAGTTTGTTCCGCATTCACTGGAAGAAAACATTCTGTATATTTCAATGGAGTATAAAACAGTGGCACACTTGTGCTGCTGTGGATGCAGAGAAAAAGTTATTACACCTATAACTCCGACTGATTGGACATTAACTTATAACGGAGTCGGAATTTCACTCCATCCATCCATTGGAAATTGGAACTTCAAATGTAAATCACATTACTGGATTAAAAATAATCAAGTAATGTGGGCTGGTACATGGGATGAAAAACAAATACATCAAACGCAAATAGCTGATGCATTAAAAAAGCAAGAATATTATCAAAATGTAGAAGAAGCTAAGGAGCACACCTATATTCCAAAAATCTCTAAAAAGTTGGTGTCATTTTTTCGATCAATATTCAGATAATAACACCGTATTGCGGCTTTTTATGGGCCGCTACTGTCTTATCTCATCTGTATTGTGCTCAAGTAAAAATTGATTTGCGATATCGCTTATGGCTTTGTCCTTGTTAGAATGGATGAGCCCGATAAAAATATCAATTACTTTTTCTTGATTTTCTAAGTATTCAACAAATAAATCTCTAGGCAATTCACCCAAAACAATCAATTCCATAATCTTTTTGTAAAGTTCAGAAGTTGCAAATTGCGTAGATATATTACTATCCATATTACTTTTTGCATTTTTATATATTTCTAATTGAGCTGCATAATAAGGTGTGTGATCATATTTTAATAAAACAAGATCAAAAGGTGCAGGGAGGTTCTTTTTTTCATCTTCCGTACATTGATGCAAGATGAATTCATAAAGCCATTCGTTTAGTTTTTTCGTAATGTTGGTATAGCCATGAAGCTCTGCAAGCACCATCTGGAGTTCTTCCTCGTAAATCTCAGCCTCTTTATTATTCAGATGTTCATCTACGATATGTTTCTCAATAATTCTAAAAAACTCCACTGCTTTTGTGGTGAGTTGCATTATCTTTGAATTGATCGCTGATAAAAAAGTGGGACCAGTAAGAAAAAATGGACATATAGAGCAATGATTTTCCATAAAAATAGGGCAATTTAATGCATTGGTACATATGCCAGTAGATAAATCTTCCCAAAATGCCGGTTTTAAAATTTTGACTGTTTCGTGAGTATTTTTTTCAATCTTTTTTTTGTCTTTTGACAAGATGACAGGACTGAAAAATAGATTTTCTTCTGCGAGCTTGTTTTTAATTTCGTCTATCTCTATAAAATGAAATTTTTTATAATTTTCGATGATTCGCTTAGCGGTCACCCTCGTAGAATCATTTCCGAAATGATGGATAATAGCTGTTTTAGCCATACTTGAAATATTTAGTTTTGCCAATAAATCATAATCTATATACACCTGTAAAACAGTCGAAAGGCCTGTGTGCCCGGAAAGTTTCAAAATAAATTCAAATGATTTTCTTTCATGTACAAATAAAGTAATATTGCTTTTCCTAAGTGCATGTGGGCTGAAATATTCAGAATTAAAAAATTCATTTGTTTTATTAGGGCTTAAAGCCTCGATTGCATCATAGTTAGCAGGGAAGCCCCCAAAACGTTTTTGTCCGCTAGGAGAAAGTTGAACAAAATATTGTATTTCATCAGTTGAATACCCGAGCTCAAACAAAGCCTTTAATAATACTTTGTAGTAATAACCAGAATAGACAGTATCGCTGATAAAACCTTTGGCATTTCTACCAGGCAATATTGGTTTAATTTCGCCCCAATTAGTATTTTCTTTTCGTAGCAATGGTTTCAATTTTGGAAAACAAAATTTTGAATACTCAATTGTTTCATCGAGTAGATGCATAATATCTACTGGTTTACCGTCTAGATCATCCAGTTTAAATACATAGTCAATAAATTCTCGTTCGATATAAAAATCATTATTCTGATTTTTATCTGTCGTAATTTTCCATGCTATTACATATTTTTTTTCATCTTTTACTAAAAAACTATCTCGATCCAACGAAAGGATATGTTCTTTTCTCCATGGCATTGAGAGATGAGTAAAAAGCATAACTGGCAGCAACGGTTCAGCATACCCAAAATGTGGCCAGAATTTTTTGTGCTTGTTGTTGGATGCAGAAATATAATACTTATCAGACGGTGGATTGAATATACAAATTTGTTTCATTCGCTCTAGAATTTTTTTGTCAAAAGCGAGTCGAGCAATTGTTCTGTTTTTTGGATTCCGATATAAAGTTACTAGACAATTTTTAGGAAAACACCCAGATAGATCATTATCACTCTCGATTGCCTGAAAAACAATCATTTGAAAATCTTGCTGGGTAGATAAAGCTAAATCAGAATGTTGCAAATAATGCAAAAAGTTTGAATCCATTTGAGTAGATCCATCTGACTTTTTTTTCAAAGATGTAAGAAAAAAAGATTTTAGTGTTACTCTAGAAATTTCCTCTAAATCTTCGTCCAAAAATTGCAAAAGATTAACAGTATGTTTTGCATACTTTCTATTTTCTACATTATTAGGTCTTCCCGAAAAGAACCTACAAAATGCATTTAGAAGATGTTCATCTGACAACTTCAAAGAATATAACATTTCAAGCGGACTTATATCTACCCTATCTGCTTCTCTTTTTGTCTGCGAAATATTAATTGCACCGTGCCAATATAAACATCTTCTTATAGAGTTTTCATTCACACCAACCATTTTTTCGGATTTTTGAGAAACTCTCATATTTAGCATTATTCGTGAAATATGATCGTCCGTAATCTCCTCTAATCTTTTCGGAGTAGAATTTACTAGATATGAAAATCTCATATAATTTATGTATTTAGCCTTATGATTATTGCCTAGTTCCTGATGAATTAAGTGCTCGTTGAGAGGCATGATCATAAAAAAATGTTTTTTATGAAAATATTCTAAAGCTTTTATCCCTGTTATGTTGTAAAAAAATGTGTCGCTCGAACTTATAAATGAGGTTGGCAATAAAGCTTTTTTTTGAGATGTAATCCATAAAAAAAATAAAATATATAACTTTTTTTGCCTATTTTGTTTTCTATGACTTTCATCCATTTCGGAAATTAGGTTTAAGAGCCCTATGTGATCTATATCCACACTCAAATCAAAATCATTTTTTGTCATTTTATAGGGAGCTATCTTTGATTTTTGAATAACCGTTTGAAAAAATCTCCAATCATCATGGAAACTTCTCTGGAAGGAACTTAATATTAAAATTGTTGTACTAAAAGTATTAATTGCTGGTAGTTCAGAAACAAAACGAATTTTAAAATTTAACGGCTCAGAGGTAAAAAGCTTAAACTTTTTCCGGATACTTTCAGAAGTAAGCTCTTCGTCAAAAAGTTCTTTCCATAAAATACCCATTTCTTCGATCTTTAAATTGTCCTTTTGAATATTTTTTGATGACAAAAAATCCAAAAACAGCTTATTCTTGTGCTCTAAAACAACATTGGCATAGCCAAGTTCTTTCATTTCTTTTAGTATTGAATAGTTATCTGATTTCAAAACATTTGTTCCATATCTGCTCTATTTTATTCATATCATCCTCAGTTTCATTAAAAACATATTGATTTTTTTTACAGTATTCTGCAAAAATGATAAGTAATTCTTGGCGTTCAATTTTTGGAAGGGAATCCAAATCATTGCATAAGACTTTTTTCTTCTGAGGAACCTGAGTTGTCACGAGCGAGGGTTCTAGTTGACGTATACATTTCAATCGTTCTTTTGCCTGATTGATCGAAATCTTATCCGAATGAATTTTTTCCCAGATTTTTTGAACTTTCATATATCCTGTTTTCCCAACAGGTATAACTATTGATTCTTTTACACAGTATTGAATAAATTTATTGTAATCTATTTTGTTATTTGATTGATATGAACTAGTTTCCATAAGCTCAGGAATCAGGGTCCTTATCGTTCTCAATAACCGTTTCGCATGACTTTCATTTGTTGATCTGCCAGAATAGCCTTGCCAAGCTTCCTTAAAGTGTGTAAGCCCCTGCTCCCCACGCTTATACATTAGGTCATTCGCCTTAGAATATGAAATGAAATCAAAATTTTGTTTCAGTGCATTTGTCCAATATTTATACCTTGAAAAAGCCCTCTTTAAATAAATTAAAGCTGTTTCTTCGGAAAGATTCTGTTGAAAGATTTCCCACCATATAGTTTTTATTAACAATATCCCTTTTTCATCATTTGTTATTACTAACAAATTATTTTCACAATAATTCAAAATATTCTCAAGCTTTTTATTTAAATCCTTTGCTATAGCTTTTACATGCATTCTCAACATAAGTAAATCTACAGATCCTTTTTGTACATACATTGAATCTTTGAGAAAATGTTTATTGCCAACACGAATATTTTTCTTGAAATGGGTAAGCCAAAAACTTTTCAAAATCTTTTCTAGAGGAATCGATGAATTAATGTAAATATTGTTTTCAGCACAAAAGTGAGCTGCCCTTAATATTTCTTCGTCTTCAACATCTGATATCTCTACAAATAAACCTTTTTTGCTTGGAAGATTTCGCATCCAAAAAACCACTTTTCCAATTTCAATATTTTCGCAAAAATAACATTTCCACAATTTTTGGAAAAGTCTCTCATATTCATCTGAATCGCCTTGAAACTTATATTTATTAAACACGCAGAAGTGGACAAACCCTTCAATAATATCAGAAGTATTTGTATATCTTGTAGCAAATAATTGTTTATTTATTTGCCACATTACTCCCTGGGCCTCAATTGCATCTCGTGCACTTAGTTTTACTTTATAACATATTTGCCAATGTAGCCTGATTTGACGAATTGCCGCTTTTCCATGAGCAAAAATAACCTTGTTTTGAGAACAATATTCTAAAAATTCTATAATTCGTGCAGTTATAGTTTGTTCCACAATTCTTCCGGAAACTCATATCTTTTGCTCTCATCCTGATGAGCATGACTTTTGATGGTAACTTTGCCTTCCTTTTTCAAAACAACCGTAGCTCCTTCATCTACTAGAATTTTTAATGCCTCAAAAATTGCTCTACTTTCGCTATTGGAGTAAACTTTTTCTATTCCAGATTGTTCACCTAGAATGCTTTTAGAGAGTCTTTTATTTTCTTGCTTGAGAATATTGAGTTGATGTTCTATCCATTTCTTGTTGTCTAGTAATTCAATGTAATCTTGTGTCAACATATCGTACTTATCGCGTAACTCAAAGCCTTTTACTTTATCCAATGCTGTATTTTTTTCTGCATTTCTTTTGTGTCGTTGCTCATGCTTGTAATCTTTCCATATATTGCTATATTCTTTATTACGACCAATCGATTGTGAACCTACTAAGTATTTTGTATCAATCTCATTTTCTTTAAATAACTGTTCAACCTTTGCTGCGACTGATTCAGAATCAATCGTTATATCATCATCCATCAAAATACAACATGCTTTTTTACTATATTCTTGAATGAGTTCCTTTCTTTGATTATGAAAATCTTCAATCCCTTGACCACGCATTATTTACTCCTTTGCCAATATCGTTTAACTTCGTGTATTTTTTTCTCAAAATATACATTATTAGAAATAGAAAGTTTTTCCATAAGCTTATCTCTTGTTTTTTGTCTGAGTGTAAAATATGTCAATACACTTGCCATACTTTTGTGTCCCATACCGAACTGACACAAGAGCTGTAAATCGTATAGGTCATAATTTGTACTAGCAGCATAATCTGCCCACATTACTCCATACATATGTCTTAAAGAATGGAGCCCTTCAACTTTATTGAGTTGTTTAGATAAATAGTTATACTCTTCATCAATACACGCTCTGTCATCTTTTGATTCACTTCTTTTTTTTAGCCATTCTTGATGAACTTTTTTTTGTAATATCTTTATTTTGGTTCTAAATGTTCTATATGCTTCATTGGGTGTTACGACTTTGCCGCTCTTAGTATTGAAGATAAAAGGATGACCATTTTGTGTAGGATTACCCTTATTAATATTCACCAAAGCCCTAAAAAACTCATCTTTATGATCAATATCGATCCAAAGTAATTCAGTGTACTGCAATGGTATTGGGTATTTACATGCAAGCTGTTTATATGTTTTTTCTTCCATATTGATACCATATTGTTCAGTCAACAATCTGCTTCTTCCTATTGTTCCAGATGGTCCTTGTTCATCACTAAGTGGATCAACTATATATATTTCACGAGAATGTATATCATAGTCATCTCTTGTAAGAGAAAGTGCCTGCCCAATTCTCGCACCTGCCCCACCACATAATAAATAAATAGCGCGTTCTCTAGGACTACTAATTTCCAGTAAATCACCAAATAATTCTGGGGGAAAATAGCTATTTATCTTTGATGATTGTCTATCTGTCTTCAAATTACGAATAGATTTCTTCTTCGGACCTAACAATTGGGCCAATACGGGTCCCATCATTAAACCATAACCACCGCCTTTACCATGGAGGGAACGCCTTCTCAACTCATCCCAATCTACATCATGGCTATGTAAACCGTCAATTTCATCAATACCTTGTTCTTTTAAATAAGACAAATACCATTGAACTGCATTCATGTAAGAATTAATTGTCGAAACTTCCATAGCTTTAACATCCAGAACGCGATAAAGCTTCTCAAAAGAATGCCGTTCAGTAGTTATGTTTCTAATAGTTTTTAGGGCAAAACCTTTTCTTAAATCTTCTCGAAATTGAAGAAGGTAATCATGTAGCGACTGAAGTTTTTTTTGCGGGATGTAGATGTAGTAATGAAGAAAAATATTGAGAGCATTTGCATATACCCTTCTTGAATTATACGCACTTTGGAAATTTCGTTTTAACTCTATCATCCATCGTTTTACATAGTCATCTATCCACCATTCACCTTCAACATTGACAGCAACTAAAAAGATCCCAGGCTCTTCTTCAAAAACCATTTACACCTACTTACTACAATATAACTCATTTATCATGGGTAATATATTAGCAAAATATTACGAAAAAGCAAACTAAATACATATTATTTATATACACTATATCATGGGGGGATACTTTTTTTCGATGAACTTCCCCATTTTTCCAAAAATATTCTCGAAGCACTGCGGGAGCCTCTCGAAGATCGTCATATTCGTATATCGCGGGTGAACAGTAAAGTCACCTATGCGGCAGATTTTCTCTTTGTCGCGGCGATGAACCCCTGCCCGTGTGGAAATTTACTGAGCAAATCAACACTATGCCGATGTTCAGATTTGGAAATCAGCCGTTACCGCTCACGCCTATCTGACCCTTTTTTAGACCGTATTGATCTTTTCATCCAAATGCACCAAAGCAATGCCGAAGACAAAACCTCTTACACCTCTCAGCAGTTTCATGAAAAAGTGCGCAGTGCATTTTTGCACCAAAAAGGACGCGGACAGGTCCGACTTAATGGCTCACTCACCGATAACGAAATTACTCAATTTTGTGTTTTAGGAAGCGATGCACAGAGAATTATCGATCAAGCGATTGGGCGTTTTGGATTATCGTTTCGTGCAGTGGGGAGGATTTTAAAAGTAGCACGAACGATTGCGGATTTAGAAGGAGCTGAGAATATCGGTAAAGAGCACCTCATGGAGGCACTCAGTTATCGGAAAAGATAAGGAATAATTATGGAAATGCTACCTTCTATCAATATAAAAGACAAAATTTATACTCTTCGAACTATTGAAATTATGCTCGATTCGGATTTAGCCGTACTTTACGGTGTCGAAACAAAACGGATCAATGAAGCGGTAAAAAATAATCCGGATAAATTTCCTAATGATTTTATGTTCGAATGCTCCGAAATGGAATGGGAATCTTTAAGGTCGAAAATTTCGACCTTAGACAATTTAAACCGTGGACAGCATCGAAAATATCTTCCAAAAGCCTTTAGCGAACAAGGTGTCTATATGCTCGCCACCGTTTTAAAAAGCCAAACGGCTACCGAAGTTACAATCTCAATCATGCGAACCTTTACTAAGCTTCGCCATTATGCGCTAGAACATACCGATCTATCCGCACAAATTTCTGAAATACGCCAAGAATTTGCCCAAAACAAACAATGGACAAAGGATCGGATGTCTGCGGTTGCCGATGCGATCATCATGCTCGAAGAGTCATTCGATGAGCTAAAAGAAATGGTCTCAGAAATCGGTGCTGCCAAAGAGGTGGAAGCAATTGGATTTTTACGGGGTGATATTAAAACGTAGCCACAACCCACTGCGTAATAACAAAACCACCCACTACAAGCCACATAAACATAGACCCTGCGGTGTAAAGAGGGGCAAGCCCTAGCCCTTTAAACTTCGCAAAACGTGTTCCCATACCCAAAGCGGTCATTGCCATCGTAAGCAAGAAAGTATCGATAAGATTAATATTACCAATCACCCCTTTGATAATCGTTGCCGTATCTTCTGGAGCGCTCAACATATAATTGTGGATAAGTGAATTTACCCCTGCCATACCGATGAAATAGACAGCAAACCATGGAATAACCAACTTCACTTTTGAACCTTCAGCTCCTGATTTTTTCGCCATAAAGCTTAAAACAAGCCCCAAAACAATCAGCATCGGAGCAATCATAATAACCCGCGTCATTTTAACAATCACGGCAGTGTTTGCCATACTCTCACCTGCCCCTGGTACGGATGCAGGAACCGCAACCACTTGAGCTACTTCATGAATCGTACCACCGACATACATCCCAAATGTTGAAGGGCTCATGTGCAAAAATCCGGTTGCAGGCTCAATGATCGTGGCATAAAGGACAGGATATAAAAACATGGAGATTGTCCCAAAGAGAACAACCATAGAGACCGCAATAGCGGTTTTATGCTCTTCAGATTTTAAAACAGGCTCAGTAGCTAGTACAGCCGCAGCACCACACACTGACGCACCCGAAGCGGTCAGGATGGAAGTGTCCCGATCCATTTTAAAGACCTTTGTTCCTAACCAAATACCGATAATCATCGTTGAAGAGAGGACTAAAAGTGAGACCATAAATCCCTGAATCCCTACTTCGGCTATCTGCTGAAACGTGATTCGAAAACCGTAAAAAACGATGGCAAAACGTAAAATCTTTTTACCCGAAAAAACAATTCCGCTCTCCCATGCTGAAGGAAATTTGTTATGAAGGGTATTGGCATAAAAAATACCCAGTACAATCCCCACAACCAAAGGGGAAATACCCAGATTTTTGACAACGCTTAAATCAGCAATCATCGTTGCAGCTGCGGCAAAAATAGCAACAAATAGAATACCGTTAAGCGTTCCGGCACGCTTTTGAGGTGAAAATGGCATAAAAAAGCTCCTTTAATATACGTCATCGGAACTCGTCCCGATTGACTACGTTAACACTAGGTTTCCTTCGGCAGGAAGCCCAAGCGCACTCCTGCGCTTTTAAAGACGACATTATAGGAGAAATGGGTTAATGGCGCGAATTAGTGCACGCTCAGCTCTAATCGTATGGGGACACCCTCTTTCGAATCAAACACCCCCACCTCATTCACCCCAACCGATACACGACTTTGCAATGCAAGGTTTTTATGCAGATACGCTACCACAGCACCAGAGCGTTTAGATGCCAACGCCTCCAGCTCAGGTTTTGCCAACACTTGAAGAGCAATAAGCTTCTCAATCAATGCAGCCGTATAGTGATAGGTAAACTCAGCATCTTGTTTATATTTTTCCTCCATCGCCCGACGAAGCTCTTTGAGCTCTTTAGAATCCATGGACTTTTTAGCCGTTGCTTCTAAAAATGCCAAACTCAGTGCATCCGCTGAATTTATCCCTTCTTTTGCATGCTGACCCATCACCTCTTGAATCAGCTTCTGCACTCTCAACGCCCGTTCATCTTGCTCATTTGCCCATCCGCCATGTACTTTTAGCATTAATTTAGGTCGCTTTATCAAGAGAGCAGTGAGCTTATCAAGCTTTTCGCGCATTGGAGGGAGGATAATATCCTCTCCCGCTTCAAATGAGACTTTTGAGAGGGAATCATCATTTGAATCCAATCCCAGCATAGCCCCCAGAAGTCTAAACGGTGAAGTGATTGCCTTAGTCAGTAGATTACCGATTACCTGCCACACTACTTTTCCATACTTGAAATCAGGACTGTTCACATCTCCCTCAATCGGAAGATCAATATCAATCACCCCATCACTGTCTTCAAGCAATGCCACAACAAGACCCATTGGCCATGGCGATCCTCCCGCCTTCTCTTCACCCAATTCAATTTTTTTAATCACGATCTTATTTTGAGCGTCAAGCTTTCCTTGATTAATTTTGTAACCCAAATCCAAAAAGAGTTTTCCATCCGCAATTTTGTACCCTAAAAATTGAAGCGCATAGGGGGTGTACTGTTTCAGTTCCAAATTTTCAAACGCGACATGCATATCGGTAAATTCTTTGGGCGCTTTGGTATTAAGCTGCCCGTTGATCTTAGTCGATCCATACTGATCGACACCCCCTCTGAGTTTCACAAATGTTGTTACATCTTTCGTCGTCGAAATACCTAACACTTCCCCGCCTAAATCATGGGTATACGTTTTAAACGGCAAAGGGAGCGAAAGATCGCTAAACGTTGCACTGCTGTTTAGAAGCGACAATTTAATGACATCAACTCCAAACGGGTTTCCAGACGCAGCAGTGCTCACGTTTGCATCCCTTTTTTTCGCTTTGCTTAGGGTTGAAAAATTGAGCGTTTTATTCTGATCAATCAAAACATTTGTATACAACCCATCCACCGAAATATGATTGACTTTGAGCCGATTATCGGGATACGCATAGACAAATGGGGTCACTCCGATACGATTCCACCCCAACAAAACAGAGGCATCACGGCGATCCTCCACGACCCAATCCTCCAGGGCAAGCTTCCCCTCCAGCAACGTTTTTAGCGGTGTATATGAGTACGTTCCACGAAGCCCAAGATCACCGCGACGCAATTGAGCGTAGGTAGCAGATTCAATATAAGGGTCAATCAGGGGAAGCGAAAAATGGCTCAGTTCAAAATTTCCCTTACTATAAAGTGTCTCCAGTCGAAGCTGTGAAATAATTTTTAGGGTCGTTTTTTTATTGATTCGACTAAACGCCTCAATGTTCATCTCCTCACCCTTATTGCTGGAGAGGTTTTTCACCCCGAGATGCACCTCATCAAGGTTTATCACAACAGGATGTACGGGGACTTCATCCACAAATCCTACAGAAGCCTTGTTCAATGCAACGTCGTTCACACGGTAGCTCCATGGCGAACCGTTGGATGTTTTCTCTTTTGTATTTGAGATATAGAGAAGTTGTTTTAAATCAATCGAGCCGTCTTTCAACCGTTTTAACGATAGGTTTAAACCCCCGATTTCTACTTTTTCTACAAGAGCGTCTTTAACCTCTCGTCCTATCGCTATCTGACTTATTGATAGATTCTCAAACCCTGCTACCGCTGATGAGTCAGTTGAGCGATATACCCCCATTTTTCCCGTTTTCAGCTGAGCATTTACTGTTTTTTTAGGATCACTGCTCACCTTTTGAGAATTCAAAGATATCCCTTCCAGCGTTGCTGTATAGGGTACTTTTGGTCCATTATCAGCCCATGCCACCCGCATATTGTTCAATACAAGATCTTGTATCGAGACACTCCATGGAATTTTGGTCTCATTTTCATCTTCAGGAAACGCTTTGTTGATTTGCTCCATGTAGTCCAACCAATCAATCACCCCGCTACGTGAACGTGAAGCACTCAACGCCAACCCATCAAGCTTCAAAGAAGGTGCCTCAAACACTTTACGCATTGGCCAAATGGTTGCATCCGAAATTTTAACGCTCCCCACATCCAATAATTTTCGTTGCTCCCCCTTGGGAATAATGCGAAGCGAACGCAACCCCACTTGAACGTTGGAGAGTTTGGTCGCGTTCATATCCTCGGTATTGAGCTCATAATTTAATGAAAGAGATGCCGTCCCATCGGCAACTTCAATGGGGAGTTTTTCTTTAAAATAGCGCCATGGAGTGTAAAGCTTTCCTGAGTTAAACGCCATATTTCCCGCAAGGGCAAACGGTTTCATCGAAGCAACTTTTCCGCGTAAATCAACAAATCCCCCATCATTGATGGTTGCATACAGACGCATAATCCCCTTGGAATTCGATGTTTCTCGCAAATCAATATTTTCCACGTGAAACCCGATAGCATTCACACTCTGATGATAGTTTTTCCCATCGCTCACATCCGCATACTCTATCATCCCATTTTTAAGGGTAAAATTTTGGATTACTAACGCCAAAGGCTTTGAAGGCTCTGTCGTTTCATTTTTATCCTCACCCAGCAGCCAAGCAAAATTCATCTCACCCTTAGCATCTTTGGAGAGAGAAATCTGCGGGGTATCAATGATTATGCTCTCAACAACCAATCCCCCCTTCCAGAGATAATCGAGAGGATTAAGATTGACAGAAAACTGCTCAACGGCTACAAAATCACCATTTTTTGGGGTTTTAAAAGAGAATTTTTGGAGAGACAATCTAAAAGTAAAGGGATTAAATGAAGCCGATTCAACACATAACTTTCCGCCCTCTGTTGCAGCTGCTACTTTTGGGGGAGCAATATGTTTAATGACATAAGGGACGCCAAAAAATCCAACAACCGCATAAAGACTCACAGCCGCCAAAGCCGTATAAATCAAAAACTGTTTTTTCATCCCCACCCTTTTATAAATAGTGTTCAATTTTAACACACTTAAATCTTTTTTGAGGCACATAAGGGCATAATGGGCAACATTATTTTTACTATTTGGATCATCACATGAAACGCAAAAAAATCTATAATCCTTCTTCAAATGAACATGTGAATGATCGGCGTATTTTTGGCGGCAATCCTACCGGTATTTTCGAGCTCAATAACATCAAATATCAATGGGCGTACAACCTTTGGGAGATGATGCTCAACAATACATGGTTTCCCAAAGAGGTCGATATGACCCGTGATGCCGTAGACTACAAATACCTCACTGAGATGGAAAAAACGGCGTACGACAAAGCCCTCTCCCAACTCATTTTCATGGACTCTCTCCAAACCAATAACCTCATGGACAACGTCAACCCCTACGTCACTGCTCCCGAAATCAACCTCATATTGGTGCGCCAAAGCTTCGAAGAGGCATTGCACTCTCAAAGCTATGCCGTTATGGTCGATTCTATCAGCCAAAACAGTGAAGAGATTTACGATTTGTGGCGCAGAGACATGATGCTTAAAACCAAAAATGACTCCATCGCAGCACGCTATGAAGAACTTGCCGATGATCCTAGCGAAGGGGCATTTGTCAAAGCGTGTTTTGCGAATCAGATTTTAGAGGGAATCTATTTTTACAGCGGATTTACCTACATCTACACGCTTGCTCGTTCAGGTAAAATGCTAGGCTCTGCACAAATGATCCGCTTTATCCAACGTGACGAAGTAACCCACCTCGTCTTGTTCCAAAACATCATCAACACGCTGCGTCGTGAGCGCCCCGATTTATTTACCGAAGCACTTATCGAAGAGGTTTACGATATGTTCCGCAAAGCAGTAGAGCTAGAGACTGCATGGGGTCAATACATCACACAAGGTCAGATTTTGGGTCTTACCAACGAAATCGTTGCCCAATACATCCAATTTCTAGCGGATGAACGATTGCATGCCGTTGGACTCAAAAAACTCTACAATGTTGCCAATCCGATTAAATGGGTCGATGATTTCTCGAAATTTAATGACCAAAAAACCAACTTTTTCGAGGGAACTGTCACCAATTATTCCAAAGGAAGCCTCAGCTTTGATGATTTCTAAACCTCTCGTTTCTCTGTGTTTATCGACGGAAACCAATTTTGAGAACAACCTAACACGCCTTATCCTTCTCATTGTCCAATCACCCGATGATGCAATTATTGTCGCCCCAGAAGTATGCTTAACCGGCTTTGCCTACGACCGTTTTGAAGAAGCCGCAGCCTTTACCCCCTACGCACTTGATAAACTTTTGGGATTTGTCGGTAATCGACTCCTGATTTTTACCGCCATTACCAAACTGGGTGAGGAGTTTCACAATATTGCGTACGCACTAAATGATGGAAAAGTACTTCACGCCCAATCCAAAGCCAAACTTTTTACCCTTGGGGGAGAGGTCGAACACTTTAGCGCAGGAGAAGAAGCAAACATTCTTCCGTTTGAGTTTGAGGGGATAAAAATCGGTATTTTAATCTGCTTTGAGCTTCGGTTTAAAACCCTTTGGCAACAACTTGAAGGGTGTGACATCATCGCCATCCCTGCCCAATGGGGAAAAATCCGTGCCGAGCATTTCATCACCCTCACCAATGCACTTGCAGTGATGAATCAATGCTACGTCGCGGCTTCTGATGCCAACAATGACGACACAAGCGCCATGAGCGGTATCATCACTCCTTTTGGAAGCGAGCTTCGCAACAGCGGGATGGAATCGCTTGCCTCCACCTACGAAAAGCGTACCGTTACCGCCATGCGCCGTTATCTGGATGTCGGGATTCACGTATGATTGATAAAGTCACCATCATCAAAACCACCCGCATGAGCGAGGAAATCACCAAAAAATATCCCCTACGCCCTACCATCAAAAATGCCATTATTCAAACCAATCGTGAAGTCTTTGTTCCACTTGCCATGCGCCACAACGCCTATCGCCTCGACGCTCTTCCCATCGGCGCACAGCAGTTTATCTCTTCACCGCTCACCGTAGCAAAAATGACCCAATACCTCTCCCCCGAAGGGTGTGACAGCGTTTTAGAGATTGGCTGCGGAAGCGGCTACCAAGCGGCTGTTCTCTCCCATCTTTTCCGTCGTGTTTTCACCATTGAGCGAATCGAATCGCTTCTTATCGAAGCCAAAGAGCGCTTTCGTCATCTGAAACTGGGAAATATCCACACCCGCACCGATGATGGGCAAAACGGCTGGGAGCAATACGCGCCATTTGATCGCATCCTTTTTTCCGCCTCCGCACGCACTATCCCCACCAAACTTTTCGATCAGCTACGCGAGGGGGGAATTTTAATCGCCCCCATGGAACGTGGACGCGAACAGGTAATCACCCGTTTTACGAAGCAGGGGGGTAAAATCACCGAAGATTCTCTCGAAGTATGCGATTTCGTCCCGATTGTCGATGGAGTGATACGATGAGCCTTCCCGAAGCATTCACGCAACGCCTAGAGCAAATTGTTCCACGTGAACAGCTTGAAGCCATACTCCGTACGTTCGATGCCCCCAAGCAAGTAACATTTCGGGTCAATACGCTCAAATCAACCGCACAAGAACTTGAGCTTGAACTCGAAACAGCCCAAATTCCCTACGAGAAAGTAGGGTGGGAAACGACGTTTATGGAGGGAGTCTATCGCATTGCCCCCGAAGATAAACTCCGCCTCACATCATCGGACGCATTTTACGGTGGACGGCTCTATATCCAAAATCTAGCCTCCATGATTGCACCGTGGATTTTAGCTCCCAAACCCGAAGAGACAGTACTCGATTTAGCTGCCGCTCCAGGTGGAAAAACGCTGATGTTAGCAGGAATGATGGAAAACACAGGATGGCTATCCGCCGTAGAACTCTCACGTGAACGCTTTTTTCGCCTCCGAGACAATCTAGCCTCCCAAGGGGTGACTAACGCCCACACCTACATGACCGATGGGCGAAGTGTCGGGAAAAAATGTCCTGAAATGTTCGACCGAATATTGCTCGACGCACCATGCTCCTCCGAAGCACGCTTCAAAACCCACGAACCAAAGTCCATGTCCTTTTGGACCATACACAAAGTCAAAGAGACCTCCAAACTTCAGCGCCGATTGCTACTCTCTGCCTACGATGCCCTCAAGAGTGGAGGAAAACTCCTCTATTGCACCTGCTCATTCTCCCCCGAAGAGAACGAAAGCCCCCTACAGCACCTCTTAGAGCGTCATGGTGAGCATTTAAAGACTTTGCCCCTAACTTTACCCTTCGATAACACACAAAAGCCTCTACAGCGTTGGGGAAAAGAGGTTTTTGATGAGCGGATTCAAAATGGAGTGCGGATTTTACCCACCGATACGATTGATGGGTTCTTTTTGTGTTTGTTGGAAAAAACTAATTAACTACTAAACGGCAACTCTTCATACCCTATCGATGCACCAATAATGTACAACGGTGCTTCATTCACACGCCCGTTATATCGTCCGATTGCTAACGCACAGGTGTTAGCGCTTATTTCAACTGTAATTCCCTCGGACATATCCAGCGAGGCTAACACGTTATCGCTCGCAAGTTTTGCATCACTCACTCCGTCTAAACGAAATGCAATATCAATCCAATCATATCCACGTGCGATGTCTTGAACACTAAAACGAATTTCGATGGAAGTGGGGGTGAGGGGAGTGATGGAACGGATTTCACCGTGCTTTGCATTGTCCAAACGCGCTAACAAAGACGTTAGCGCTTGAGTGTTTAGGGGCTTTACTGACATCCTACGCACTCTGCAGAGCGGTCTTCGACATCATTTTTGGCTTCAGGAGATTGAGATCGCAGGTAATAGGTCGATTTAAGACCCAGTTTCCACGCGAGCATATAAATATCATTGAGATACTTACCGCTTGCCTTGTCCAAAGTAATAAAGATATTGAGACTTTGCCCTTGGTCAATCCACTTTTGGCGAATGGCAGCAGCTTTAATCAAAATCGTTTGATCCAAATCGTACGCGGGAGTATAGTAGCCCCACGTATCAGGACTAAGTTTCGGTGCAACGACAGGGATAAGACCGGAGAGGTTTTCTTCGAACCATTTGCGCTTATATACAGGCTCGATCGTTTGGGTCGTTCCAGTGAGGATTGAAATCGAACTTGTCGGTGCAATCGCCATCAGATACCCATTACGCATCCCTTGTTTTTTAATGGTTTCACGTAGAGCATCCCAATCGTAGCTAGAGGCAAACAATCCGCCACGATCCACGAGGTTACGAACTTCCGCTGTTGCATGATCCATCGGCAAAATACCACGACTCCATTTGGAACCTTGGTACTCCGCATACGACCCTTTTTCAAGCGCCAAATCGGATGACGCTTTAATCGCGTTATAACTGACCGCTTCCATTATTTCATCAATCTTATCGAAATGCTCTTGCGTTCCCCACATGATTTTATTCTCAGCGAGCATCTGCGCTTCACCCATAACACCCAAACCGATTGCACGGCTTTTCATGTTAGTGCGTTTGACTTTTTCTAACGGATAGAAGTTCAGATCAATAACATTGTCCAGTGCACGAATAGCGATAGGGACGATACGATCGATCTCTTCTTTGGTGTTAATGCGTGAGAGGTTGACGGAGGCTAGGTTACACACCGCCGTTGCCCCATCGACTTTCTCTTTTTCCACGATGTAAATAAGTCGTCCGCCCAATGAGTCAAGCGCCGTCACTTTGTTAGCAGGTTTTTCGATACCGCTGTCCACTTTAACTAACTCATCTTCTTCATACGTTACAAACGTTCCATCTTCAAATTTAATCTTAATGAGATAATGGTTAGGCTGCGTGTTTTGGAAAATTTCTGTACACAGGTTTGAACTACGAATAATCCCGTAATGGTCATTGGGGTTAGCACGGTTAGCACTGTCTTTGAAACACAAGAATGGGCTTCCCGATTCGAAATAACTGGTGAGGATTTTTTTCCACAAATCTTTCGCTTTCGTATGCTCTTTAATCACGCTCGCATCTTGCTCAAGCTCTATATAACGCTTTTCAAACGCATCACCGTAAAGCTCACTCAAATCTTTCACATCGTACGGATCAAACATCGTCCAGATACCGTCTTCGACAACACGCTTCATAAACATATCGTTAATCCACAAAGCAGGGAACAAATCATGCGCACGACGGCGCTCTTCGCCTGAGTTTTTCTTGATGTCGAGGAAATCTTTGACATCCATGTGCCACGGTTCGAGATAGACGGCGATTGCCCCTTTACGAGTCCCCAGCTGATCGACCGCAATAGCAATGTCGTTGGTGATTTTCAAAAACGGTACAGTTCCGCCCGCAGCGTTTTTATGTCCGTCGATAAAAGAACCCATTGCACGAACGCGCGTCCAATCCCAACCTATTCCGCCACCGAATTTGGAAAGCAATGCCATCTCTTTGTAGCCGTCAAAAATCCCTTCGATGTTATCAGGGCTTGAACCAATGTAACATGAACTAAGTTGATGGCGTGTTGTACGGGCATTAGAGAGAGTAGGGGTTGCAAGCATCACTTGAAACTGGCTAATCATGTCGTAAAACTTAATCGCCCACCCTTCACGGTCAGACTCGTTTTGTGCCAAGAACATCGAGATTGCCATAAACATGTGCTGAGGAAGCTCAATAGGATCACCCTTACGATCTTTGATAAGATAACGGTCATAAAGCGTTTTAACGCCCAAATAGTTAAACTCCAAATCACGTTCAGGAACAATGTGTTTCTCAAGTGCGGCTAAATCAAACTTTTCTTTTAAACCAAGAAGAATACGCCCTTCGGCCTCTCCCCGTTCAAAATAGCTGATTAAACTGCCATATCCTGTAAATCCATTGACACGGTGATACAAATCGTACAAGAAAAGGCGTGATGCGACAAACGTCCAGTTAGGAGAGTCAATGTCGATTTTATCCACCGCTGTTTTAATCAACGTATGCTGAATCTCATTGCTCGTAATCCCGTCACGAAATTGGATTTGTGCATCCACTTCAAGTTCGCTTTGCGATACGTTGATAAGTCCATCAACTGCAGCAAAAGTATATTTTTGAATCTTGGTAATATCCAGCGGCTCACGACGGCCGTTACGTTTGATAATGGTTAGCATAGTATATCTTCCTCATAATTCTTAAAGCGCATATTATACCCTCTAAATTTTAGAAATTCTTATAGTACAGTGACTCTTTTTTACTCAAAGTCTCTTAGCAAATAGTGAGCCAACATTTATAACTTTATTACTCCGTCATTCCCAACTTGATTGGGAATCCAATACTCTTTTATTTAAACACTCTGTCAAAAATACGATCAACATTTTTCGTATAATAATCAAAATTAAAACATTCACGAATCGCTTCTTCGCTCAAACTTTGACGCAACTCTTCATCGTCTAATAGATATTGTAAATACAAGCTTTCGCCCTTTTCATTGGTTGCGCTCTTTCCGTGTTGTAACCCTTCCCATACTTTCATCGCGTTACGCTGAACGATACGGTAGGCATCCTCACGACTAACACCCTTGAGAGGAAGCTCAAGCAATACGCGTTGAGAGAAAACCAAACCACCTGTTAGATTGAGGTTACGCATCATATTTTCAGGATAGACCACAAGTTTAGAGATAACACTGTTAAAACGGTGCAACATAAAATCGCTTGTCACGAAACTGTCTGGAAGCCAAAAGCGCTCCGTAGAACTATGAGAAATATCACGCTCATGCCATAACGCGACGTTTTCCATTGCAGGTACTGCGTACGAGCGAACCATACGGGCAAGACCTGTAATATTCTCCGTCAAAATTGGGTTGCGCTTATGAGGCATTGCTGATGAGCCCTTTTGTCCTACGGCAAAATATTCTTCACACTCATAGACTTCCGTACGCTGCCAATGACGAACTTGAACCGCAAATTTTTCGATGGAGCTTGCTAACAATGCTAACGTAGAAGCAAGACGTGCATAACGATCACGTTGGATAACTTGGTTGGATGCAGGGGCAGGTTTTAGTCCTAACGCTTCACACGCATACTCTTCAAGCTCTAAGGGTGCGTGAGCGAAATTACCCATCGCTCCCGAAACTTGACCCACAGCAATCACTTCCATTGTTTGTTCCAAGTTAGTAAGATGACGTGCCATCTCATCGTACCAAACCGCTAACACCAAACCAAACGTAATAGGCTCACCATGAATACCGTGTGAGCGTCCGACCATCAACGTCATCTTGTGCTCCATCGCACGAAGTTTAATCGACTCCATCACCATTTTGACATCTTCTATAATAAGTGCCAATGAGTCACGCATTTGTAATGCAACGGCAGTATCCACCGTATCCGAACTCGTCATCCCATAATGGAACCAACGACTCTCTTCTCCCAATGTCTCAGAGACGGATGTCGTAAACGCAATCAAATCATGTCGAGTAATCGCTTCGATCTCATCAATACGTTCAACACTAAATCCTGCATTGGCGACTATCTTCGCAGCATCTTCATCGGGAATCAATCCCAGTTTATTCCATGCAATGACCACTGCTTTTTCAACATCGAGCCATGCTTGATATTTAGCTTGGATGCTCCACTTGGATTTCATCTCTTCTCTACTGTAACGATCTACCATATTATGCTCCCTTGATATGCTAAAATGCGCATCTATTATTATAAATTTAGTCTATCCAACCATCGCTTATAAAGGAATATATTTTGCCCTTCGTTATTAAAAAACTCCATGCCCCTACCCGTCAAAAGGCCATTTTATTTTTGATTCGTGAATTGGGTCTTGGACAACCCGAAGCACAGCGTCTTATTGCCAAAGGAAGACTCTCTCAAAATGGAATCGTTATGAGTAATCAGATGGGATTTATCGAAGGTGATTTTGATTTCATTTGCTTTGAACCATTATCACGCGGTCTTCCTGCCACCTTTGTTGCTCCTGATTTTGCCGTTTATGACAAACCAAGCGGTGTGTTAGTTCATCCTCAAAGCCGCCGCACTGCCTACTCGCTCAACGATGAAATCAAACATCGGTTTGGTCACGACGCGAATGTCACCCACCGAATCGATCAAGAGACAAGCGGTTTAGTCCTTGCTTCTCGTAACAAAGAGAGTGAGACTGTTTTAAAACTGTTATTTGAAAATCGTGAAATAAGCAAACGCTACTTGGCAATGGTACATGGACACCTAGAACATCCGTTAGATATTCAAGAACCTCTATTGCGTCGTGAAGATACAAATACTTTAGTTCGAATGGTCGTAAAAGTTGATCCTGAGGGTAAAGCTTCTCGTACCTTTATAAAACCACTTCAATACTTTCCCCAGCATAATATGACGCTTGTAGAGGCATCTCCTTTCACAGGTCGTACCCATCAAATTCGGGTCCATTTGTTTCACGTGAAACATCCAATCGTTGGTGATCCCATCTATGGACAAGAAGAAGCTGACATTATCAAATTTTTGGATAAAGAGATAAGTGCGGAAGAACGGTTAAGCAAAGGTGGTGCAAGCAGATTACTCCTTCATGCATATAGCTTGGAGTTTGAATATGAAGCTACCCGCTACCATATCGTTTCGCAAGAGGATTTTATTTCAACCTGTTTTGAGGCGATGGGAATTCCCCCGTCATTCCCGACTTGATCGGGAATCCATCTCTAGCATTTAAAAACACTGGATTCTGTGTCGTAGCACGGAATGACGTCTGATTATATATCTCTCATATACCGTTGACGTTTTGCCTCTTTAATTTTCCGAATATCCACGACAATATACCCGTCAATACAGTTGTTAAAATCAACATCAATACCAAAATCCATAAATTCTACTCCTCCCTCTTCACAGAGTTCTGTGTATTGTTTATAGAGTGTTGGGACACCTAAATCAAAAGTTTTGAGATAGTTTTTTAATCTTTTAAAGTCTTCATTGTAATCATCCCCCTTGAAAAATTCCGAAAATTCTACCTCTGTAAACTCCGAAAGATGATACGGGGACTTGGCTCGAAGCATCGTATGATTGCTCCCGAAATAGTGAGAATAAAAATAAACCAAAGCGTCTTGTGCACTTTGCGGAAAACTGCCGGATATACTCACGGGTCCAATCATGTATTTGATATGGGGGTTATGACTGAGATAAGCGCCAATACCCTGCCACAAATAATCCAAGGCTCTGCTTCCCCAGTATTTAGGCTGAACGAAACTGCGTCCCAACTCAATCGCATCTTCGAGTATGGGATCAAAAGAATCGTGCATATCACACAGCTCATTGAGATAAAGTCCCTCGCGTCCAAGCCATGATAATATCGAACCACACTCACCGATACGATACGCCCCAACCACTTCCAGTTCATCATCATCCCACAAAACCAGATGGTGATAGTAGCGATCATACCCATCGATGTCTCGCGATTTACCGCTCCCCTCACCCACTTTACGAAAGGAATATTCACGCAATCGACCGATTTCATTAATCAAGTTGGGGGCACTGTCGTGTTCAATCAAATAGATTTGTTTATTGTCGCTCGTTGTTCCCAGCCGTTCCCCTTTTTTTAATTCTTGGCGAATATCTTGGCGTGATAATGGATGGGCGATTGAACTTTCGGTAGGATAAATTCCACTCTTCCCTTTTCCAAGCCTCAATAAATGTTTTCGAAACAACCTCGTATGATGTTTTTCATTCATAGCGGAATCATTAAAAGCTCTTGGGGTGATGATTTCCCCTATTTTAAACTCAAACGCTTGGTTCTTAGCGGCAAACATCTCATGACTGAGTAAAAGCGTTCCTAGAGGCTTATAGACCCATGAGGCGGCGTAAAAAAGTGAACTGTTTCGTGCTTTGATATAAATAGGCAAAATAGGGGTAGAATTTCGTTTGGCAAATTTTATAAAACCCCCTTTCCATCCCCCCTCTTTTAAACCAAAAAATCCTGCACGCGAGACTTCTCCACTAGGAAAAAAGATGACAGCCTCTTCTGCTTGAAGCGCTAAATCAATTTGTCGAAGTGCCTGCTTCGAAACTTTTTCATTCATGTTATCAACGCTGATTAAAAATTCTTTGAGCTGAGGAATGGATGAGAGCATTTTATTAGCAACAATTTTGACTTTTTTATCTGTCCGTACGCTACACACCATTTGAATCAATGTTAATGCATCCAATGCTCCCAATGGATGATTGGCAACAATAATAACTTTTCCAAGTGCCGGAACATTTTCAATCTCACGATGAATGACTTTGTACGAGACATTCAAATGCTTTAATACTGCATCAATAAATTCTAAACCACTTTTTGACTGATGCAGTTGCATAAAACCATTAATAGAATTTTCATGAATTAATACGCGGGTTAAACCAACAATTGATTTGGAAATTATTTCGGGATATTTAAACAAAGAGGGATGCTCTTTTTTAAGCAGTGTTTCTACATTAACCATAATATTTACCCCTAAGAGGCTTAAGATATAGAATGGTAAATTATGTTAATTTCAATTGTGTTACACGCCGATTACCTCTTGATTACAACAATCAAATAACTACTAATGTGAATAACTTTTTATAACATCGACTTAATCCTAACTGAAATGCTTATCACTATTTATTATCACTCTAAAAGTCCCTATTTTAGGGGTTTTAAAGAGAATAAAATAGTTTTTGATTCAGGACAAATTTATCTAAAATATTTCTTAAATAGGTAGAAATTATACGAATCATAATGAAAAAAATTCTCCTTTTATTCACATCTCACTCACAGTGTGAATATTACACATTTTTCAAAAAAATAGACTATTTTGAAAGTTTTCAGAAGATTATAAGGTGCCATTTTCGAATTCGAAATATTTTTTTAATTACTTTAACAACCTAAAAAAATTAAGACTCTCTAAGACTCTTTCGATACACTTACGACCAAGCGACCTTCCTGGTGTGTCGGTCGTTTTATCCAATATTTATTTTTAAAACGCCAAAGGAGCAAAGCCCCTTCAGCTACGTTAACACTAGGTTTTCTTCAGCAGAAAGCTCACGTGCAGTTAAACCGCACTTTTCTCTCTACTTTTTTGATTTATTTCTAACTTCACTCTTTGTGCATGGGTTATCGCTACTGCCATCGCATCGGTTATATCCAACGGTTTTATCTCTTTCGTTATTCCCAATATTTGTTTAACCATAAACGCAACCTGCTCTTTTGCTGCTTTTGCTTTTCCTGTCAACGCTTTTTTGACTTGCAATGCGGTATATTCTGAAAACATTCCGTGCTCTTGTAAAATTTTGAGCATAATGGCTCCGCGAAACTGTGCGAGTTTTAAAACAGTTTTTGGATTGTGAGCATAAAAAATATCTTCCATCGCCACTTCATCAATCGTATGGGTTTTAAAAAGCTGTTCCAGTGCTTCAACCACTTGAGGGATTTGGTATTGCAGTCCTTCACTTTTCATTTTGATAAGCCCTGCTTCCACCAGTTTAAATTTCTGACCCTCAATTTTTACAAGCGCATAACCACAATTGCGTGTTCCCGGATCTATTCCCAAAATTACCATTGTTTTTTCCAATCACCCTATTAAAAAGTTATTCACACCCGTGAATAAAGCTATTCACATTTATTTATTCCCTAATTATAGGCTAATATTGGTATTATTCTCAATACTATTCACATATACAGGAAACAAAATGGCGAACATTGGAAGCATGGTATTACAGATGCTTAAAAATGAAATTAGTGAAGTCGATTACACCCGCTACATAAAACAAATTCATTATAATGAAGAAGAATCAAAAAGTAATCATGTTGTCTACAACGCTCCTAACCCTTTGATTGCCAATTGGGTACGAACCAAATACAGTGATAAAATTTCCCATCTTTTTGAAATTAAAACAGGGGTAAAACCTTCCATTATCATTAGTGTAAAAACACATAGCAGCCCCTCCTCCAGTCAAACAGCACCCATAGTTCCGGTTCACAGTGATAAAATGCCCCAAACTCTCCTCAATCCCTCCTATACTTTTGATAACTTTGTGGTTGGGGGTTCCAATAATTTTGCCTATGTTGCCGCAAAAAGTGTCAGTGAAAAATCGGGTATTGTTTACAATCCCCTCTTTATCTACGGCGGAGTAGGATTAGGGAAAACCCATTTGATGCAAGCGGTTGGAAATGTGATGTTAGCGCAGGGTAAAACCGTTATTTATACCTCTGTGGAACAGTTTCTCAATGATTTTTCCCGCCATCTTAGCAATCGAACGATGGACAGATTTAAAGACAAATACCGTAAATGTGATTTGCTTCTCATCGATGATATTCAGTTTTTAAGCGGTAAAAACCAAATTCAAGAAGAATTTTTTCATACTTTTGAAGCACTTCGTAATGAAAACAAGCAAATCATCATCACCTCCGATAAACATCCAAAAAAGATAGGTGATTTAGAAGAACGACTCAAAAGCCGTTTTGAATGGGGTTTGGTAGCCGATATTCAGCCTCCTGAACTGGAAACAAAAATTGAGATTATCAAGAAAAAATGTGAAATCAATCGGGTTAAATTAGACAAAGAAGTTATTAACTACATTGCGACGATTATCGAAAATAATACACGAGAAATTGAGGGAATTTTATCAAAGCTTAACGCCTATTCTCAACTTATGGGAGTTGATATTAATATCGAGTTTACCCGAAACGTTCTCAAAGAACAGATGGCAGAAAAACGGCTCAATATCACCATAGATACTATTGTAGACATTGTTTCCAAAGAACTCAACGTAAAATCAACGGAAATTCGTTCAAAAAGCCGTAACAGCGGTATCGTTTATGCAAGACGCATCGCTATTTATCTCTCCCGTAATCTCACACCAAACTCTATGCCCCAACTGGCTCACTATTTTGGGATGAAGGATCACACAGCAGTGAGTCATACCATGAAAAAAATCCAAGAGATCATGAAAAATGATGAAGATTTTAAAATAAAAGTGGATGAGCTTTCCAATAAAATTTCATCCTTAACAAGTGAGTAAAATTCCATTTGTAATGGGGTTTTAAAAAGGCTATAATTCGTATAGGTGAATGAATGTGAATGAAACCACTTCAGTTAGTCACCCTAATTCACCCCAGTAGTAAGGGATAGAATGTCCTTTTTCACACATTCACCCCCCCTTATTACTACTATTACAATTACTTACTTATAAATAATAAGGAAAAACGTTATGAAAATAACCATTGATAAATCGGTTTTAGAAAACATCTTGCTCCACTTGCAACCTTTTTTAGAAAAAAAAGATACCTCTCAAATTACCTCTCACATTTGTCTAAGTACAGATGGACGAGTATTAACAGCAAAAGCTACCGATTATGAAATAGGTCTTAGTCTTCAAACTCATGCGCATACGGTAGAAGAACCAGGATCTATTACGGCTAACGGTAAAAAATTATTGGATATTATCCGTATATTAAAAGATGAAGAACTTGAATTGGAACTGGTTAAAGATCATCTTCATATTCGTCAAAAACGATCCAATTTTAAATTGCCTACCTACAAAAGCAGTGAGTTTCCCTCTTTTCCCTCTATCGAGGATAAACCTAACATCACAATAAATTCACAACTCTTAATCGAGTCACTTAAAAAAATTACTCCGGCAGCTGATACCAATAACCCTAAATTCGAACTCAATGGTGCTCTTATCGATATTAAGAGCAATCAAATCAATTTTGTTGCTACGGATACAAGACGACTTGCCCTTGTCCATATCGACAATCAAAACGAAGAAGAACTCTCTATTATTGTCCCTAAAAAAGCAATTATAGAAATTCAAAAACTTTTCCTTGAAAATATTGAAATCTATTATGACAATACCCATTTGGTTATCAAATCTGAAAATTCTCTTTTCTTTACCAAACTTATCAACGGTAAATTTCCAGATTACAACCGTATCATTCCAAAAGAGTCTTCACGTTCGATTACTCTCCCAAAATCATCCATCATCAGTGCTATCAAGCAAATTACAACCATCTCCAATGATTTGAAACTCACTTTTACCAGTGATTCTATTTTATTTGAAAGTTTAAGTGATGATAATATTGAAGCTAAAACAGCGATTGAAATTGACAATGGATTTGATTCCCCTTTTATCTTAGCCATTAACAGCCGCTATATCTTGGATTTTTTAGGACAAATCACTACCAATGATTTTACTCTCGAAGCCAATGAATCCAATCAACCTTTTGTACTCAAAAGTGATAATTTCAAAACAATTGTAATGCCGATCGTTATTTAAAAGAATCTCGTCATCTCGTACTTGATACGGGATCCATCTTTTTTCTTTTCTTCAAACTTCCTTTTTAGATTATTTGCGGTAAAATAAAGCCATTAAACACGCAAATTCGTGGGAGCAATTATGGAAAATTACGGTGCCAGCAATATTAAAGTCCTAAAAGGTCTCGAAGCAGTCCGAAAACGTCCAGGGATGTACATCGGTGATACGGGTCACAGAGGACTTCATCACCTTATTTATGAAGTTGTTGATAACTCCATCGATGAGGCAATGGCTGGGCATTGTGATACTATAAACGTTACTTTAACAAAAAAAGGGACGGCAGTTGTAAGTGATAACGGGCGCGGTATTCCAACAGATATACATCCTGGAGAAGGAATTTCTGCTGCAACAGTTGTTTTGACTGTTTTGCATGCCGGTGGAAAATTTGATAAAGATACCTATAAAGTTTCCGGCGGTTTGCACGGGGTAGGGGTATCGGTTGTAAATGCACTGAGTTCAGATTTAAAAATGACCATTTTCCGTGAAGGTCAAATTTTTGAGCAAGATTTTAAATGCGGTATTCCTCAAGAACCTCTTGTTGCAATAGGTACAAGTCGTAAAAAAGGGACAACCATTGAGTTTTCTCCCGATCCTTCTATTTTTACCGAAACCATAACTTTTGATTACGACTATTTGGCTAAACGCTTTAAAGAGCTTGCGTATCTCAATCCTCGTATCACTATCAAATTTAAAGATGAACGCAACGGTGCAGATAATACCTACCATTTTGAAGGCGGTATTACTCAATTCGTTTCGGATATGAATAAAAAAGAGGTCGTTGCCCTTCCGTATGAATTCAATGAAAAAATTGAAGACATCGAGATGGATATTGCCATCATGTACAACGATACGTACGAAGAAAAAATGTATACGTTTGTCAATAATATCAATACCCCCAACGGCGGTACGCATGAAGCAGGTTTTCGTGCAGGATTAACCCGTGTTATTTCAAACTATAACAAACAAAATGGAAATGCCAAAGAAAAAGATATTCCACTCTCTGGGGAAGATGTTTCCGAGGGACTTATTTGTGTTGTTTCCGTTCGTGTTCCTGAACCGCAATTTGAGGGACAAACCAAAGGAAAACTGGGAAATACCTACGTCCGTCCGTTGGTACAAAAAGTGACGTACGAACGATTGACCAAATATTTCGAAGAAAATCCACTTCAAGCCAAAGTTATTATTCAAAAAGCACTGATGGCAGCACGCGGACGAGAAGCGGCTAAAAAAGCACGTGAACTAACGCGACGTAAAGATGCGATGACGGTGGGAACATTACCGGGTAAACTTGCAGACTGTCAGAGTAAAGATCCGGCTATCAGCGAATTGTATTTGGTGGAAGGGGACTCTGCGGGCGGTTCGGCTAAACAAGGACGTGACCGTGTTTTCCAAGCAATTTTGCCACTCAAAGGTAAAATTCTCAACGTTGAAAAATCTCGTTTGGATAAAATTTTAAAATCCGAAGAAATTACTAATATGATTACAGCACTTGGATGCGGAATCGGTGAAGAATTTAATGAGGCGAAACTGCGTTACCATAAAGTTATCATCATGACCGATGCTGACGTTGACGGCAGCCATATTCAAACGTTGTTGTTGACATTTTTCTTCCGTTATCTTCCAAAAATTGTAGAAAACGGTTATTTGTATCTCGCACAACCACCGTTGTATCGTTATAAAAAAGGGAAAAAAGAGATTTATTTTAAAGATGATCGTGTTATGAATGCCTTTTTGATTGAAAATGGAATCGAAGCACTAGAGATGGATAATCTTAATGTCGGGGTCAATGATTTAGTCTCTTTTTTCAAAATGGTCGATCACTATCGCAGTACGCTTGATGCACTAGAGCGTCGTTATGCGTTGGTGGATTTGATCCGTTATTTCATCGAAAATCCTGATCTTATTGCCTTATCACTCACCGAACTTTATACTCATGTAGAAGCATTTTTAACTCTTCAAGGGTATAACATCCTCAGTAAAAGTGTCAATGATGAGAATATGCATCTCTTTGTTCAAACCAAAGAGGGTCTTGAAGAACTTCACGTAAACGATGATTTATTTGCCTCTCCTCATTTTGCGGAAGCCAATTATATTTTCCGTAAAATTCAAGATTGGAATTTGCCGTTAGAGGGTGATTTGCTTCAACTCTTAACCAACATTACCGATTATGCGAAGAAAGGGTCTTACATTCAACGCTACAAAGGTCTAGGGGAGATGAATCCTGAACAGCTTTGGGAGACGACTATGACACCTGAAAACCGTGTATTGCTCCGTATTACTGTGGATGATGCAGAATCGGCGAGTGAATCGTTCAATCTCTTTATGGGGGATGATGTCGAACCGCGCCGTAATTACATCGAAACACACGCAAAAGACGTTAAACACCTCGATATCTAAATGTCTTTTTATACGGAAGAAAAAGAACGGTCCCATCGCTTTGTCTTAGCATTGCGAATGGGTTTTCCTATTTTTTTACTCAGTGTTGCCTCTATTTTTATCCTTTTTTTACAACCGACAGTCACGGTTACTTCTCTTATTTTTCTTGTTTTCATATTGTTTGCTATCGCTATCTATTTCATTTTCTTTTTAATTAACCAAAGTACCTACGAAGCCATTACTGATTCGATAACACATACGTTTAGTATTGAGTATTTTAGTAAACTTTTTTATCGTTGGAGTGCCCGTCATACCGTAACTATTGTGATGATTAATATTGAAAACCTCACAACGATCAATGAAAAATACGGTATCAAAAATGGTGATATTATTTTAATTGAAACAGCAAAACAAATCAATGAATTCTGTGCCTCCAAAGAGATAAAAAAACTTCCTATTTGTCGTTATAAGGGGGGAGATTTTATTGTAATGTTTATGGATGAAAAAGAGCTCATTATCCCACTCATTGAACTCTTTTTGGCTAAATATCAAGAAAATAGTATTAATGAGATGGAGATTCGTCTTTCAGCGGTCTTGCTTGATACTACCCATGTGAAACATTTTAATGAAGTTTTGACCCGTTTGTTTGAGCTTCAATACGCCGCTATCGATAAAAAAACGGTTACTGATGACGATAAGATAATCCCAGTAGAACTCGAACAATCGGTTTTAGATGCTTTAATTTACCAACGATATTCAATAGCGACACAAAACGTCAGTTGTGAAAAAAATTCAATGGCTGAAATAACTGTTAAGCTGACCGATAAAGAGGGGGGACTTATTCATCAAAGCCGATTTATTCCCCTTTTGAACCGTTTGGGGAAAATGCGTGAATATGAGAGTTGCTTTTTAGAAATTGTGGCGAAAATGGCAGCGCAATCATCGGATACCTATGTACTTTCGCTCTCTGCGGTTATGTTGCGCAATGGGCTATTTTTTCAGCATGCACTTGAAGTATTACAACGTTATCCAGAGGCTAAAAATAAAATTGTTATTTTGTTTGAAGAGAAAGAATATTCTCCACAAATAAAGCGATTCAGGGAACAAATTGCTCAATATCGTGCAGTTGGGTATAAAATCGCTTTGGACAAATATGGTGGAAATCATGTCACCATGATGTATTTAAAAGAGTTTCATGTTGATTTTGTCCGCTTCGATACACTCTATACGCGCCATATTATGGAAGAAAAATACCAAAACATACTGCATGGACTTAATATTACCGCCCATTTATGTGGAGCAGTGACGTGGATGAGCATGATAGAAGATGCTCAAAGCGATACTGTTGCTCAACGGTTGAAAATTAATTGTCGGCAAGGAAACCATCACGGTAAAATAACACTAAAGGAAGAAAAATGAAATACGGCGAACAGATAGTTGAAAATTTTGATATTGAAAAAGATTTTGAGATTTGGCCCAATGCCCATGAGCGAGATTATATTGTTAAAGTGACCTTGCCGGAATTTACCTGCTTATGTCCTCGCAGCGGATACCCTGATTTTGCGACAATATATATAGAATACACGCCAGACAAGTGGGTTGCTGAGTTAAAAGCCATCAAACTCTATATTAATTCGTTCAGAAACCGCCATATTTCGCACGAAAATGGTGCCAATGAGATCTACAGCCTATTTGAAGATAAAATCGCGCCTAAGCGCTTAAAAGTCGTTGCGGATTATTATCCTAGAGGGAATGTTCATACGGTGATAGAGATCGATAGTGAGAAGATGGGGAAATAATTCGGCTACTAAGCCGAATATCGTTCTAAATAATCTTATTTCGCGATGAAACTGAGACAGTAATAAATCGCCGAACTCAGTAATGCGGTTACCGGCAAGGTGAAAAGCCATGAGAGTAAAATAGTCTTCACCGTACTTTTTTGTACACCACCATCGGGTTCTGCAACCATCGATCCGGCAACGGAACTGGATACGATATGCGTTGTGCTGACCGGAGCATGGAAAAAGTTTGCCAATAGAATCGTCATCATGGCCATGGCTTGCGCAACCGTACCTTGCATATAGTTAATCGGTTGAGATCCGATTTTTTCACCAATGGTAAGGACAATTCTTTTATAACCTATCATCGTTCCGATACTGAGCGCAACCGCAACCGCTATAATGACCCAACTGGGAACATATTCAGTTGCTGAGAGCATGGTTTTCCGTTGAGCTGCTATGTAATCGGATTTATCCTTGTCTGTTAATAAATACGTTTTTTCTACTTGACCAAAAAAGTTATCTGAACATAAAATAGCGGTATGAACACTCCAACGATCTTGGCTGGAGAGTTCCGAATACGATTTAATACCATTAAGTTTGGTAGCAATCAGAGCAGTCGTATCGTACACTTGGTTAACGTTACACTCTGCAATCGTATTTTTTACTTTAAGGGCGCTGATCAGATGTTTTTCACTCACGAGTTTGTTAAGGGTTTCGCTGTTCTGGGCATAAAATTTTGCTAAATTTTCAGCACTGTCTCTTGTTTGCTGGATTTTATATTGATGTGAACCCATATTGAGTGCGTAATAGGTCGGTAATATCCCGATAAGGATGATCATGATAATACCGATCCCTTTTTGCCCGTCGTTTGAACCGTGTGCGAAACTAACACCGGCACCCGTTGCAATGATCCCCATCCGCATCCAGAAATTCGGGCGTTTTCTTTTCGACTCACTATCGGGTGTTTTGTAAAATTTTGGATTATGAACAAATTTTCTCGTCGTTTTCATAAGCAAATAAGCAAAACCAAACCCCAAAAGAGGGGAAAGCGCCAATGCGGTTAATACACCGTAGAGGGCTTTCCAATTCACGCTTTGTGAAAACTCAAAACCGTGCATAACACCAAATACTGTGCTGACTCCAATAAGGGATCCAATGAGCGAATGGGAACTGGAAACCGGCAAACCGAAATACCATGTCCCGAAATTCCAGATGACAGCAGAGATTAACAGGGAATAAATCATCACTAACGTCGCATTTTGATTGGAGGCGACCATAATATCCAGCGGTAATAAGTGGACAATGACATAGGCAACTCCGATACCACCCAAAAGAACACCCAAAAAGTTCATGACACCTGACATGATGACAGAGTATTTTGCTTCCATGGAGTTGGTATAAATGATCATGGCAACTGCATTCGCAGTATCGTGAAAACCGTTAATCATTTCATAAAAGAGAGCGATACCTAATGACAATAGTAATAAACCAAGGGTGAGTGTGTTGACATTATTCAGTGCTTCCCAAAGTACAGACATGCAGTTATCCTTTCATATTAGGCAAAAATCCCAGTTTGGTCGATTGCTAAATTATTACATAATTATGCCGAAGACTCTCTTTAGAATGACTTTGTATCTATGGGAAGTGACTATAGATGAAAGTGTAATTTCTTCGTAATAACCTTGTTCTATAGTTGCATCCAAAATAACTCCTTAGGATACCTAATGAACAAACTACTTTTCCTCATTCCTGTTGGTTTGTTGGCAGCCAAGGGCATATTTTGGATGAACTTTGAAAACAGCAAAGAGAGTGTTCCTTCTGCTATGCCCCTTCCCCAGTATCCGCAGGAACTCTTCGCACTTAGTGAGCATTCATTGCGCCAAGTTATCCGTTATGGAGATAAAAAATCGCTTGCAGAATTTAAAATATCATTAGACAAGCTCGATTCCAGCCTTACAAAATATAAACAACTGGGGCTTGGGGTAGGTGAGACAAGAGAGATGATTGTTCAATACAAAGAAGATAGCGCGAATGTAACACAAGCAGCTTTCCCTTATTTTAAGAAACTGGACATCTACAGTGATTTTGAGCGTGATAATGAAAAAACATTTATACTGCTTCTGAGTCAAATTGGTTTGTACGAGCTTGTAACTACCAATGCTAATCTCGATAAAGCACGATTGGAGTATATCAAAGAGCCCTCCGGACAAGCCGAGCAAAACTATCTGAAAGTTGTTTCAAATATGAAGCAAATCATTACCGAACTTTATCTTGATAGCGCTATTGAACAGCCGCTTTTTGCCTACATCGATAATCACAACCACTATTTTCAAACGGTAGTCTCCATCTACGGTGAAACGGGGACAGAGCGGATTTATCGCTTACGAGATAATGGTTATGCCATTAAAGCTCAGCTACAGCTTCTTCCAAAACTGTAGAAGCATTTAGCTTTAAAAGATGGGTTGGTTCACCCAAATTTCCCCGTAATATATTCTTGTGTAAGTTTTTCTTTCGGTGTGACGAAGAGCTCTTCGGTCTGACCCAACTCGATGAGTTCACCCAGATACATAAAGCCGGTGTAATCGCTGACACGTGCTGCTTGCTGCATGTTGTGGGTGACGATGATGATACTCACGCGCTCTTTGAGTTCGATGACGAGCTTTTCGATTCCTTGCGTCGAGATAGGATCGAGGGCAGAGGTGGGTTCGTCAAAGAGCAATACTTCAGGCTCTACGGCGATAGCGCGGGCGATACATAGGCGCTGTTGCTGACCCCCTGAGAGACCGTTAGCGTCTTGTTTGAGACGATCACTCACCTCTTTCCAGATAGCCGCATCTTTAAGTGCTTTTTCGACACGGTCATTGAGTTCCGTTTTATTTTTGATCCCTTGCAGACGCATCCCATAAGCAACATTGTCAAAAATGGACATCGGAAATGCCGTCGGTTTTTGGAAAATCATCCCGATTTTGGTGCGAAGGTGAATCAAATCTTCTTTGGGGGTGAGAATATTGCGCCCCTCAAACTCGATTTCACCTGCATAGGTGTTACCAGGATACAAATCGTGCATGCGGTTAAAAGAGCGCAAAAGAGTCGTTTTTCCACATCCAGAAGGTCCGATAAGTGCCGTAATGGAGTGTTTTGCGATGGGCATGGTTACTTTTTTTAAACTCGGTGCAGCAGCACCTTTGTAGGTGAATTCAAAATCGCGTACATGAAGTGCACATTCGTCTTTAATATCGATAATACTTGCCATAAATTATTTCCTTTTTCCAGCGAATAAGATTACCCGCCCTAATATATTTAAACCTAAAATGAACATAGAGAGGATGAAAGCCGCTGCCCATCCCAGCTGTTGCCAGTCTTCATAGGGACTGATCGCATAGTTGAAAATCGTCACCGTCAGCGAAGGCATTGCAGCGTTTAGATCGGTGGTGAAAAAATTGTCGTTAAAGGAGGTGAAGAGAAGAGGTGCTGTTTCCCCTCCTACACGGGCAATTCCTAGCAGTACGCCGGTTAAAATCCCTGCTTTTGCCCCGCGATACACGACATCTTTAATGACCTTGTACTTCGGAGCTCCCAATGCAAATGCTGCTTCGCGCAGTGTCCCAGGGACGAGCTGGAGCATATCGTCGGTGGTACGCAAGATAATGGGTATCATGATGATGGCTAAAGCGATAGCCCCTGCCCATGCACTGAAATGCCCCATGGGCATAACGATGACCGCATAGACGAATGCCCCGATGACGATAGAGGGTGCGGACATCATAATATCGCTGATATCGCGGATGGTGTGGGCAAGGCGGGAATTTTTGCCGTATTCACTGAGATATGTCCCTGCCAAAATTCCCAACGGCACACCAATCCCAGTGGCTAATCCGACCAAGATGAGTTGACCCACAAGGGCATGTTTGAGACCGCTCTCCATGTACCCCGGAGGAGCACCCTCATAGATGAAGATATTCCAGTTGAGAGCACTCATCCCCTTCATCACCAAAACACCCAAAATCCAAAATAAAAAAGCTAAAGCGATGATGGCGCTCAGTGTTGAAAATATAAGAGCAAGTTTATTGATAAAAATTCGTTTTTGTACGGCAGTCATTATGCTCTCCTAGCTTTTCGTAAAAAGTAAAATTTTGCAATGGCGATGACCACGAAACTCATGATGAGCAACGTGAGTGCTAAACCAAAAAGACTTGAGAAATACAGTGACGAATCGGCCTCGGTAAACTCGTTAGCGAGAGTAACAGGAATCGAGGTAGTCGGGTCAAGAATGGATCCAGGGACATGGTGGACGTTCCCCATCACAAAGGTTACCGCCATCGTCTCACCGATGGCACGACCCAAAGCCAAGATGAGTGAACCGATGATTCCTGCTTTGGCATAAGGGATAATAACGTCTTTAATAACGTCCCATTGTGTTCCGCCCAGTGCGTAAGCGGATTCTTTGAGAATATCAGGGGTGGTGTTCATCGCATCGCGGGTGACGGCGGCCATAAACGGCAAAATCATAATTGCCAAAACGATTCCTGCTGCAAGCAATCCTATCCCCATTCCGCCAAAGATATCACGCAAGATAGGGACGAAATAAAATAGTCCCCACATCCCATAAATGACCGAAGGGATGGCGGCTAGAAGTTCAACACTGATGCCAAAAAAGCTTTTGACTTTGTCGTGGGCAATTTCACTCAAAAATATGGCGACCCCAATAGCGATAGGGACAGCTAGAAGCATTGCCAATGTAGTGGAGATAACCGAGCCCAAAATAGCGGCGTACGCTCCAAATTTATCAAGATTTGGTGCCCATTCATCCTGCGTGATGAAATCCAGACCAAAAGTGCGCATTGCTTCGAGCGAGTGGTTGAATAACACCACAAAAATCCACGCTACGATGACAAGGATTAAGAGGGCACTGAAGCGGGTGAGGTTGAAAAATATTTTATCGATCATGCAATGCCTTGCTGAAAAAATTGTAAGGTATTGTATTACAGAATGATTACGGTTTTGTTACCAAATACTCTTTGAGCCATTTTAGCCCTTGTTTGTGGGAGCCAAATTTTTGGTTGAGCTGTTCTTTGTAGGCACTCTCTAAAATAGTTTTGAACTCTTCGGAGGGGGTACGTCCAAGAGAAATTAAGTCACGTCCCTGAAGCAGGGGTGGCGGCGGTGTCACCAAAGATCCAAATTTATGGGCGTGTTCTATGACTATTTTGGTGGTTCGAAGAAGGGAGCGTTCGGCAGTAATGCTTTTTAAGATTCTATCGGGGTCTTTGGTCTCTAAGAGCAATGCGCCAAACAGCAGAGCTAACGATTTTGGACTGTTTTGGCTTAGCTTATCGACCCGTAGCAGTGCGTGATTCCACGCTACTTGAGAAGGAGGTTCAAAAAGAGACTCACCCCCCATCTCTTTGAGGAGACTTAATCCGATGGAAGGTTTGGTGCTTAAAAGGAGAAGCTTTTTAATCTCTTCAAAAATACGCTCTTTTGGCAGCTCTTCAAGGGCACCCTTGGAAATCATCTCTTTGCACAGATTTAAGAGTACAGGGTCACAGGTTAGGTCAAAACGGGCAACAAACTGGACGGCTCGCAAGGGGCGAAGCGGATCTTCAATAAAGGTTTTTTCGTCCACACACATTAACCGTTTGTTGCGCAAATCGTCTACACCATGATAGGGATCTAATAACGTTTTTGTTTGGGGGTTATAGCCTATGGCATTGATGGTAAAATCACGTCTATGGGCGGCGGTAGCGAAGTCAAGGGTAAAATCACAATGGATTTCAAACCCTTTGTGTCCGCGTGCGTGTTTGGACTCAATACGTGGAGGAGAGAAGTCGATTTCCAGTTCCTTGAGCCGAAGTTTTATGACCCCGAAGCTTTTCCCTACAAGATTGAGCTTACCGAAGGGTTTGAGTATCGTCTCTAGCTCTTCGAGAGAGTGCATATTGTAAAGTTCAATGTCGATGTCTTTGGAGTGAATACCCAGTAAAGCATCGCGCACATATCCCCCTACAACAATAGGGGTAATGTGGTGAGCCCATAACGCATCAAGAATTGGTTGAAGTTCGAGAGGAAGTGCAATCATTTTTTGGGAACAAGGGTGTCAAGTCCAAAACTAAACGTGGAGCCAACCCCCAAGGTGCTCTCAATGCGAAGGGTTGAGTCGTGAAGTTTTAGGATGTAGCTGACGATGGCAAGTCCTAGCCCCATCGAGTTGTCCCAGCTGTTTTTTTGAACACGGTAGAACTTACTGGCAATGAGCTCCAGCTCATGAGGGGCGATTCCAATCCCTTTATCGGTAACTTCGACAGTGTGGTCGGTTAGCCTGAGCGTGACCACATCCTCAGAATATTTAATGGCATTGTCGATGAGGTTGGTAATGACGAGATCGAGCATGGTTTTGTCCGCAACTATCTCTTTGGGATGACCTTCATAAATAATAGTTCGTTTGGGATATTTCCCCTGAAGCGTAGAGGTGACATCACGGCACAATGTATCGAGATTAAAGGTGGTGGGCTTGATGGAGAGATCGTTGTTTTCGAGCTTGACCGAGAGGGCGAGGCGGTCGAGCATGGTGCTGATTTTAAGGGCATTGGAGTGTATTTTCCCCAAAAATTTCTCTCTTATGGCGAGGCTGAGATTAGGGTCTTCTTCGAGGGTTTCGGTGTATCCTACGATGGCGGCGACAGGGTTTTTAAACTCGTGGCTGATGGCGGAGAGAATATCGTTTTGCTGTTTGTTAATGAGACGAAGGCGTGCGGTATATTTACGCTTTTGTTTGTCGCGGTTACGGAGTTTTTTGACGAGGTTTTTCAAGAGCAGTGTAATCTGTAAAAATTCTCTAAAATGTTCGGGTTTTAAGACAGCAGTATAATTTTTCGCTGATATTTCATGGAGATACTGGGTGATTTGAGCAATATCGTACTGCGCTTTTTTGGAGATTTTAAAGGCAATGATGAGTGCTATAATGATAAAAAGAGCAAAGGACGCGGCGAGCTTAATCCACAGCTGGTAAAAATATCCCATAACACTGTGCAGTGTTACCCCAAGCCTGAGAATGACAATGTTTCCTTGAAAGGCAATTTGTTTGGCAACAAAAATATAATCCTCATCGAAGGTGGCGGAATAGCGTACTTCTACCCCATACGGTTCTATCACGGCATTCATTACCTCTTCACGATTGCGCATCGAATCAATAGAGCGTTTGTCAATGTTGCTTTCGGCCAGGACTTTCCCATTATTATCAAATACGGTGGCGCGATAATCGGTTTGATTGTGTACCGCATTGACATAGTGATCTAAGCTGTTTGATTGATTGGAGCGTACTGCAACGAGTTCCAATGTTCTTTTGAGATGGTTGATATTGTCGTTAACAATCATCTCTTTGAGGGTATAGTAGCCAATAAAGGAGGCAATAGTGAGGGTTCCAACAAAAAGAGCCAGTGTGTTGAGAAAAAAGAGCTGATGTATTTTTAACATAAGGTGTACCCGACTCCCCTCACGGTTTTGATGTACTCCTTGCTCTTATCGGGGTCGATTTTCTCTTTGAGGCGGTTAATGGCGACATTGACGGTGCGATCTTGGTACATTTCATCCCCTCCCCATACGTGTTCGAGGAGATACTCTCGGTCGAGTACAATATTTTGGTTGCTGATGAGCGCATACAACAAATCAAATTCGAGCTTGGTAAGTTCTATGGGAGCGTTTTCTATGATGAGGGTTCGGGATGCGAGGTTAAGGGTTATGTCACGATAGGTGATATTGCCCTCATTGGAGGTTTTTTGAGTACGGCGTAAAATTGCTTTAACCCGCAAAACGAGCTCTTTCATCCTGAACGGTTTGGTCAGATAATCATCTCCGCCACGCTCAAATCCCTGTTCAATCTCTTCGTCTTTGTCTTTGGCACTGATAAAAATAACCGGAGTATTGATCCCCTGACGTCGCAATGAGGTAATGTATTCGCTCCCCTCCGTTCCAGGAAGATTGCGATCCATCAAAATCAGATCGACTTTTTCCTCTGCAAGTACTTCCGCCACCCGTTTGGTATTGAGAAAACCGATGGTTTCAAACCCCTCGCGTCCGAGGTTAAATTCCATCAACTCTAAAATATCTTCTTCATCCTCGACGATGAGTATGAGCGCATTCATGCACGATCTCCTTAAACGTGGTAGTTTAATTCGCCGCCTTGTTGGGCGTACAAAAGAAGTGCTGCAATGTTGACGGTACGGTCTCCTGTTCGCTCCAGCTTGCGAAGGGTTGCGAGTACTCTCACGTAATCCGCAGAGAGTTCATGAGATTCGACAATGAGATTGAGGAGATCTTTTTCGATGATCGAAAAGAGATCGTCGTTTTTGGACTCTTCAACCGATACTTTACGAAACAGTTCTTCTGCATCGGATGTTCCCATTGTTTCCAAATATTCATGGATGTATTGCAGGGCATTGAGTGTTGTTTTTTGCAACTGAATGATAGAAGAAGTCATAGGGGTAATATCACACTCTCCGGCGCAAAGATCTTGGAGTCTGGTGGTGTATTTTCTCATATTTTCACCAACGCGGTCAAGTTCATTCGTCATTTTTAAAAAGGCGACGAGAAGGCGCAGCTCTTGGGCCTCAGGGCCATAGAGTGCCAGTGTTTTGATGACCTCGTTATCGACGTTATTTGCCTCGGTTTGGATGCTTTTGAGGTGTTTTTTAGCACTTTCGTAGAGATCGTTTTGGTTGTTTTCAAACGCAGCTAGAGTCTCTTCATTGGCGCGGATGATGGCGAACACAAGAGCAGAGATCTGTGTGCGGATATCATTGAGTTTGTTTTCATAACGTGGTAACATAGTTAAGCCTTTGGTTAATGTACTGCAAAGGTGTGATTGTAGTCCATTAAGGTCACAGTTTGATTACAATAGTTTACCATACTCTGTAACCTTTTCGTTACCTATCCCCACTACAATACCGAGATAAAAATACCTTCAAGGACAATCCATGCTAAGTAAAATGACTAAAGGTTTAGTGATTGCGGCTATCGCAGCTACGTCGATGATCGCAGCGGATAAAATCAATGGAGCAGGTGCAACGTTTCCAGCACCGTGTTATTATGACTGGGCGTATAACTACCAAAAAGCGACCCATACTCGTGTTAACTACCAATCCATCGGTTCAGGCGGCGGTATCAAGCAAATTTCTGAGCGTATTGTTGATTTCGGTGCAACCGATGCTCCAATGACGCCTAAAGAGTTAGATGCGGCCAAGTTGTTCCAGTTCCCTGCGGTTATCGGATCAATCGTAGTTGCACACAATCTTCCGGGTGTTGCGGATGAAAAACTAAAACTTAAAAACAGTGTTGTAGCAGATATTTTTGCGGGTAAAATCACGATGTGGAATGATGCGGCAATCGTTGCAGACAACGCAGGTGTTAACCTTCCCGCTGAAAAAATTATTGTTGCTCACCGTTCTGACGGATCAGGAACAACGTATGTATTTACGGACTATTTGAGCGAAGCATCTAAAATGTGGAAAAGCAAATTTGGTACGGGCAAAGCAATCGGCTGGGCAACCGGTGTCGGCGGAAAAGGAAATGAGGGTGTAACCAACCTTATCAAACAAACTCCGTACTCTATCGGCTACATCGAAAATGCGTATAAAGAAAAGAATAACCTTTCAGCAGCAACGTTGCAAACAGCAGAGGGCAAATGGGTAAGCGCACGTAAAGCAACTTTCCAAGCAGCCGTTAAACAAGCAAAATGGTCTAAAAAAGATCATTTTTACAGCTCACTTGTATTGCAAGACGGTTCATACCCGATCGTAGCAGCTACGTTTATCCTTATGCCACGCGAAAAAGCAGAGGTTAATGAAGAAGTCATTAAATTCTTCGATTATTCCTTCCGTAACGGAGACCAGGCAGCTGAGAAATTGGGTTACATCCCGCTTCCGGTTGAAACAACCAACATGGTACGCGAGTACTGGGCGGGTAAATAAGTTTTACCGCTACTGTCATTCCCGACTCGATCGGGAATCCAGCTTTAATAGATACCTCTAAGACCATTTCGGTGCTTTTAAAGGTGTCTTTTTCGCCGAAGACCCATGTTTCATTTCTTCTCTCCCTCTTTCTCCCTAAATAAAGCTTGATTGCCCATCCTAGCGTATGCGTTTGGGTTTCACCTGTCATTCCAGCGAAAGCGGGAATCCAGCTCTTTTTCTTGTTTGTTTTTTATTCATTTCCCCTATTGTAACCCTCTTGTAACCGTAACATTGACGTAATCTTCTTTTTCTACAATATCACCATATTAATCAGGAGTGATAACCAATGAAAAAAGTAACTTTATCTGCCCTTGCTGCGGTGATGATGTCAGGTGTAGTGTATGCTGATACTATGACACTGTTTAGTGATCCTAAAACAGGTCAAGTATTTACAACAGCTGGTGAAGGCCGTGTTGCAATGGGTGATTTTATCGATGCAAAAAGTATTGATATGTCTCAACGTGAAAGCGAATCAGCATTCTCAGAGTACAAAGATGCACAAAAGAAATATGTGAACGTAAAATCAAAAGCAAAAACACTTGAGTTTAGCGGTACTCACTATTTTGGTTTTACATCGGCTAACCCGACAACAGATTCAGCCACAAAAGATACCTCTGCAGGTTTTGAACTTCGCCGTAACTACCTTCAAGTAAAAGCGTATTTTAATGATACCGATTATTTTCGTGTAACTTTAGATACGACGAAAGAACTTGGTTCAACAACGACGTATGCTACTACCTATGTAAAATATGCTTACCTTTATCTTGATAAAGTTCTCCCTTACACCGGCGTAGAGATCGGTATCGCGCACCGTCCGTGGATCGATTATGAGGAGCACAATGCATGGCATTACCGATCATTCAATAAAGTTATCCTTGAAGAAAAAGCGACAGCAACTGAAGCTGGTGTTGACCTCGTCAACTCAGCAGATCTTGGAGTAAATTTCCAAACCAAAACAAGTATGTTTAGTTCAGAGATTGGAATGTTTAACGGCGAAGGGTACCATGCTGATAAAACGGCAAATAACCAACAAAATAGTAATAATCTTTCTCTTGAATGGCGTTTGACGGGTCATATCTTGGGTGATGGTACCAAAGTGGGTAAAAATGACCGTACAAAAGATACATACCTTAATGTATCTACTTATGGTTTGATCTCTAAAAACCATAAAGATAATAACGTAACTATCAATGATTCTGCAGAATACGATCGTAGCTTTTATGGTGTTCATGCCGTCTATAACCAACCGGAATTTTTGGTTGCAGCACAATATTTTACGGCAAAAGATGATGTTCGCCTTGCTAGCGGTACTGATTCAAAATACACAGGTTACTCAATCAACGGTGAATACCGTCCGTTAAAAGACTGGACTGTTATCGGACGGTATGATGATTACAAAAAAGAGCTTACTACAGTTGCCGGTGCGACAACTCTTTCATATAAAGGCAAAAAATCTATCGCTGGTTTAGCTTATGCATATAGCAAGAATATAAACTTCATCGGTTCTGCTAAATATATTAATGAAAAAGATGTAAATGGCAATGATTCAGGTAACTCTAAAAATGTTTTCATGATGACTACCGAAGTAAAATGGTAATCGTTTAACTCTTTATCTCCTCTCCCGTTTTGGCGGGAGTTTTTTTTCTTTCTGAATTTTCTGCTACAATCTCCTCACCTTTAACCCTAAGTGATTTTATGGATACCTTTACATTGCTTATTGCCATGGTAAGTTTACTTTTTGTCCTTCTTTTGTTGGTTTTGATCTATGTATGGATGGGACGTTCAAAGAAGAATGGTGCAAGTGAAACTAACGTACCTGAAACGTTTGAATCGCTTTGCGCAATCATTCATTCGAGTGTAAGTACAAATCAGGCATTAAATCAGGCTGCGGATAGAATCTTGAGCCGTTTTGGTACGATTGGAGAATATCCTCACTATGAGGCTTTGATTAGGGGGATATGCACGCATTCTAATACCGATTCAAAACTCGTATCACACTTTGAAAAATCGCTACGTAACGCAAATCCAAAATTTAAAGAGAAGATACAAAAAACCCTCAAAGAGGGATTAGCGAAGAGAGATAAAAAATAGCCTTCGTCATTCCCGCGAAGGCGGGAATGACGAAGGCTATTTTTTAGGGGATGGATCCCCGGGTCAAGCCCGAGGATGACGAGAAGGAATTATAACTTCACTTCTACTTTAGAGCTTGCACGAAGGGATTCGGTTGTTTTGGTCATTTGAGCCTTGAATTTTTCCATTTTGATAAACTGTGTAATCTCAAATTTTGCTTTTTCATACGGTACTGTTTTTCCGTTTTGTTTCATTTTTTCTTTGTTGGCATCGTAAAATGTTTTAATTTCATTTTCACTCACACTGATATTTCCCATCTGTTGTTTCATCCACATATCCACAGCCAGATCATCGCGCAATGCTGCATAGGAGATTTTGAACTGAGGGGTGTTTTGGATACCGCTTTTGGTAACTTCCTCTTTGATGAGGTGTTGATTAATCAGCTGATCAACCACTTGACGTTTCATTTTTGGATCAAGTTTGTCGAATGTCATCCCCGGGATCGCTTTGCTCATAAATGCGCTGGCATCCACAGAGGTGATAGACTTCCCATTTACAATGGCAAGGGTTGAGGGTGCAGCAAAGGCAAAAGTAGCGGTTAAGGCTACAATAAGAGGTAAACGGTAGGTCATTGGATTCCTTGAGTATTATTTCTATATGGTCATAATTGTAACGAAAAAACCGTTTAATAACCTCTTTTCGATTGTTTCTTTTGACGCAGTTTTTCTTTGTTATAGCGGTTATTGTAATGATTAAGCCAAGCAAAAACAATAATAATAAAAAGTAAAACCGCACTCACTTCATACCCGATAGCCCATATCATAAAATAAGAGGCGAGGTTAAATTCTAAAAAATATTCATAGCTTGCCCGTGCAACAAACAAAAAGAGAAAACCAAGCCCTATAAGATAAGGAATTGAGAGGAAGTATAAAAAAACACGGGACCTTCGTATCCTTCCGGTGCGAATACAAAATTACGATAATCAACCTTTTGGCTTAAAAAGTCCTCTTCTTGCGCCTTGCGCCGCTGAATACTTTCCTGTGAAAACTGCTTTCCGCTGCTTCGATAATCATTGGACATAAATGATTTTGGGTCTGATTGAGATTTGAATTCCATCTGCACTACCTTGGTTGCATCTCGTATAATTTTATTATTGTAGCGATTTTTGTGGTAAATTTAACTAAAATAGGTACTATATAAAAAAGTAAAGGTTTTTATGCTTCCTGAATACCGTTTTTTTGATATAAGCTGCGACTTTCGCTCTCCCTATGCTCGTGACCGTGACCGTATTATTCATTCGGGGAGTTTTAGACGGCTTGAATACAAAACACAGGTATTTCTCAATTCTCAGGGGGATTTTTTCCGTACCCGTCTCACCCACAGTATTGAAGTAAGCCAAATCGCCCGCTCAATCAGCTCTCATTTAGGACTTCAAGAGTCGCTTGCGGAATCAATTGCCTTGGCACATGATTTGGGGCATACCCCTTTTGGGCACATTGGCGGGGATACGCTGGATTCGTGTTTGAAGGAGAGAGGGTTTACCCATGGGTTTGAGCATAACTTTCAGAGCTTTCGGGTTGTAACCTTGTTAGAGCAGCGTTACAAAGCATTTTTGGGACTCAACCTCACCTATGCGACGCTTGAGGGGATACTCAAACACTCGTACCCCTATAATAAACTTTTTTTGCCTAACCCTATTCGTGAGGCATTTTCCCTCGACACCCATCCCAGTGTCGAAGCAATGATTGTTGATCGTGCGGATGAGATCGCCTATATCAGCCATGACATTGATGATGGTATCGCTGCGGGATTGATAACATTTGATACCCTTAAATCCAGCGAACTGATCCAAACGATTGTCCAAAAAGTGTATGACGAGGGAATCCATGAAGATGAGGATGAGATGTTCCGTTACCGTTTTAGTTCCCATCTTATCAACCATCTGGTTTATTCACTCTTAGCAGATTCTCGTGATAAAATTGATAACAGCCGTGTGTTAGCTTCCGTTATACCATCTTCGCAACCAATACCCATCGGATTTTCTACCGAACTTGAAACACAGATCAAAAAACTCAAAAAGATTTTGTTTCAAGAGCTGTATCAACACAAACACATCGCACGTAAAATGTTTGCAGGCAAGCAAGCCATTATCGGACTCTTTAATGCTCTGATGGAAGATCCAAAAATGTTACCCCGTTATTATGGTGACCAGTTGGACAAACGCAATACTCATCGCGTTATCAGTGACTACATCGCCAGTATGTCAGATCGGTATGCTATGAAGCTTTACAATGAACTATATGGGAGAGAGGGGTGAGTTCATCCACTAAGGTTGCAATACTCGGTGGAGGTGCGAGCGGATTGATAGCGGCGCTCTTTGCTGCACGTGCAGGGGTGGATGTTACGATTTATGAGCATAACAACAGTGTCGGGAAAAAGATTTTAGCCTCAGGTAATGGGCGGTGTAATATTATCAATACCACCGTTTCTCCCGAAGATTATGCAGGACTTGACCCCTCTTTCACTGCGTATGCGTTACAACAGCTCCCCTTTCAAGCGTTTGAGACGCTTATGCACTCTATAGGACTGCTTTTAGAGTGTAAAAGCGATGGTCGGTGCTATCCGCTCTCCAATGAAGCTAAGGCGGTCCTTATTGCCTTTAAAAGCGTGGTAACGGATGCCGGTGTCAAAATTCTCACCGAAAAAAAAGTGACAGCGCTTACCAAAGAGAAAAAAGGGTTTGTTGTTCACTGTGAGGATGAAAAAAGTGTTTATAATAAGGTGCTTATTGCAACAGGTTCACAAGCTGCACCGCAACTGGGTGCCACGGACGATGGGTATCGCTTCGCCCACTCTTTTGGTCATGAAATCATCCCTCAATATCCTTCGTTGGTACAATTGCATTTAAACTCCAAAATTCACCACAAAATGGCAGGGGTCAAAACATTCGCCGAAGTGACACTTTTCGTTGATGGGAGAAATCGGGCAATTGTGAGTGGAGATATTCTCTTTGCGAGTTACGGGATTTCGGGTTTGGCGATTTTAGACATTAGTCAAAATGCTTCGTATGCTCTTATGAAAAAACAGCGTGTCATTATTGGGATTAATCTCCTTCCTCAGTTTGATGTTCAAACATTGAAGGCTACTCTTGAAAAACTTTTTGCTGACGTACCTAATCGACCGCTTGAAGCGGTTCTTTCAACGTTGCTTCCCACTAAAACGATTGTCTATCTTTGTGAAGAAATAGCCGTTAACCCTTTAAAAGCTATCTCTAGTCTTTCGGAAAAAGAGATTCAAAAACTCATCCATCTCATCCAAAACTGGAAATTTGAGGTCAATGGAACACATGGCTTTAAGCACGCGGAAGTAAGCGGCGGCGGTGTTGCTACGGCACAGATAAATAATGAGACGATGGAATCAAAGTTGATAGATGGACTTTATTTCGCGGGGGAAGTACTGGACATTGTAGGACGGCGTGGAGGTTATAATTTTAATTTTGCATGGGCTAGTGGGATGATTGCGGGAAAAGAGATGGGGAAATAGTATTTTCGTCATTCCCGCGAAGGCGGGAATCCAGCTGGATCCTCGGGCTTGACCCGGGGATGACGTGAGGTAGTTACTTTTTACCTGCGTAACGTTTACGATCCGCTGGATCCAACCATTTTTTACGGATACGGATTGAAAGCGGTGTAACTTCAAGAAGTTCATCATCTTCGATCCATTCAAGTGCACGCTCAAGGTTCATATCACGTGGTGGTACGAGTTTGATCGCTTCGTCTGCTCCTGAAGAACGGACGTTTGATTGTGCTTTTCCTTTGATCGGATTAACATCAAGGTCGTTGGTACGACTGTGCTCACCAACGATCATCCCTTTGTAAACTTTTGTTTGAGGATTAACAAACAATACACCACGCTCTTGCAAGTTTGCAAGGGAGAATGCCAAGGTAACACCGTCTTCCATAGAAGTCAACGCTCCGTACTGACGGCTCTCAACGCCACTTGCCGTGTATGGGCGGAACTCCATAAAAGAGTGGTTCATGACACCCTCTCCTTTGGTTTCTGTCAAAAACTGTCCACGAAAACCAATCAATCCACGCGCAGGGATAACGAACTCAACACGCGTAAAGCCCTCACCCATTGGAACCATTGCTGTCATTTCTGCTTTACGACGACCAAGACGCTCGATGATGCTTCCTGCAAACTCTTGAGGAAGGTCAACGACTAGGTGCTCGAACGGCTCACATTTGACCCCTTCGATTTCACGTATGATAACTTCCGGACGTCCGATACCGAACTCGAAGCCCTCACGACGCATGTTTTCTGCCAAAATAGTAATTTGAAGTTCTCCACGTCCTGAAACTTGGAATTTACCCTCACCGATGATTTCACAACGCATTGCAACGTTGGTATTCATCTCTGCTTCTAAACGCTCACGGATTTTGTTTGACGTGATGTGTTTTCCCTCTTGACCCGCGAGTGGAGAATCATTAACTGAGAAGAATACGTTCAATGTAGGCTCTTCAACGTGCATTGGATCCAATGGCATTGGATTGTTAGGATCACAAATGGTATCCCCAACGTCTACAGTTTCGATACCTGCAAGGGCAACGATGTCACCTGCTTCTGCCGTTTGGATTTCCGTACGGTTAAGACCCATGAATCCGATAAGTTTAGAGATTTTACCCTTAACCATTTCACCGTCAGCTTTTGCAAGGAGGATATTATCCCCCTTTGAAATGCGTCCGTTGAAGATACGAGCAATACCGATTTTACCAACATAATTATCGTAGTCCAATGTGAAAACTTGTAATTGTGTTGGGTTCTCAGGATCACCAGTAGGCTCAGGCACTTTTTCTAAGATAGTGTTAAACAAACACGTGAAGTCACCATCAGGGTCAGACATATTGAGTTTCGCCATACCATCACGAGCTGCTGCATAGATGATTGGGAAATCAAGTTGATCTTCCGTTGCGTCCATTGCTACGAAAAGGTCAAATACTTCGTCGACTACGCGCTCAGGATCAGCGGAAGGTTTGTCGATTTTGTTAATAACAACGATTGGCTTGAGGCCAAGTGCTAACATCTTCTTAACAACAAATTTGGTTTGAGGCATAACACCCTCATACGCATCAACTAAGATCAATGCTCCATCAACCATCTTCAATACACGCTCAACTTCTCCACCGAAATCGGCGTGACCCGGAGTGTCGATAACGTTAATCTTGTGATCACCGTAACGAATTGCAGTATTTTTAGAAAGAATAGTGATCCCACGCTCTTTTTCAAGGGCGTTAGAGTCCATTGCTCTTTCGTTGACTTGCTCGTGGCTGCCATATGTTCCAGATTGCTTGAGCAATCCGTCAACTAGGGTGGTTTTACCGTGGTCAACGTGTGCGATGACGGCGATGTTACGAATTTTTTGCATTGAATGTCCTTGTGGGAAGC